>Ga0160423_10003926_pt1 | contig 12301 bp, 11 predicted proteins | sample CRUFie14St8metaG_FD_108191 | JGI IMG/M metagenome (GOLD analysis project Ga0160423, IMG submission 108191) | Marine microbial communities from the Costa Rica Dome - CRUD Field 142mm St8 metaG | ecosystem: Environmental > Aquatic > Marine > Oceanic > Photic zone | place: Costa Rica: the Eastern... | reverse complement strand
TGGTAAATACAGATAGGAGTTCTTTGAAAAGCTTTACTAAAAATTCAATTTCCTGAACGCTATCACTTGGAATGATGACTTCTAATTGTTTTAGTATTTCCAAAAACTTTTCTTCGTCGTTTATATTTTCTGGATGGATTAAGTCAAAATACGGGATATAAAAGTCATTGGGGATTTCTTTTAAGCATCCGAAGTCCAAAGCGATTAGGTTACCATTTTTGTTAACAAGAAAATTTCCTGGATGGGGATCGGCATGAAACTTTTTGAGCACGTGGAGTTGATACATGTAAAAATCCCACAGGGTTTGAGCAACTTTTTTTGCCTGACTTGTTCCTGCATATTTTTCTGCATATTCTGATAGATGTTTTCCATCCATCCATTCCATGGTAATTATTTTATTTGTTGAAAGTTCTGGAAAGAATTCTGGGAACTTGATGTTTTCAATTTCTTTACAGTTTTCAGAGAGCTCCTGTCCTTGTTCTAATTCATTTATATAACTGGTTTCTTCTAGGAGTTTGTTTTTGACTTCTTGGAAATAAATTTCAGAATCCTTTTTTGATAAATTGAGTATTTTTAAAGCAAAGGGTTTTACAAGTGCAAGGTCACTAGATATACTATCCGCGACTCCTGGATATTGGATTTTGACGGCAAGCTTTTTTCCGTTTTTTGTGGCTTTATGTACTTGACCTATGCTTGCAGCATGCATTGCGTTTGCTTCGAAGGTGTCGTATAATTCTTGAGGTGTTTTTCCAAAATTCTTTTTAAATGTTTTGGAAATTAAAGGCCCCGATAGGGGAGGGACTGAAAACTGGGATAAAGAGAATTTTTCAACAAATTCTTTGGGCAAAACACTTTTGTCCATGCTCATCATTTGAGCGACTTTTAGGGCGCTGCCTTTTAGATCTTTTAAACCATCATATATGTCTTCGGCATTATCAGAATTTAAAATTTGATTCGCTTCTTCTCTTGACTTGGTTACTCTGTTTGCATAATACTTTACATAGTTTCCCCCAACCTTCGCACCAGTTTTTAGAAGCGTTGAGGCTCTTTGAACTTTGGTGGTTGGTATTTTGTTTACGCTTTTCATAGGCTTAATTCATTTTAAACGTGTCTTTGAAAAGAAATTTGCCAAAATCGATTACGCTTTCTATTTGAGTCAAATTCAGAACTTCGAATCCAGCTGCGGTTGATTTTTCGATGAATGCATCTGTTTTTTCAAAAGAGGGTGACTCGTCTTTAAGCCAAAATTTTATTATTCCTAGAAATTGATTCCATACAATTTCGGTTAGGCTTTTTTCCTGAAATTCTTTGAGTTTTTCAATTGGAGGTTCTTTAGCATTTAAGTAAAGTGAGTTTACGAACTCTTTGAAGTCTTTTTTAATGGGATAGATGTTGGAAAAGCTTTTGATGGGGTTTTTGTCGCTTAACAAAAACGTAACTAGGCTTCTATTGGCTGTCAAATTCTCAATGTAGGTGTAATAGAAGGAGAGTAATTTCTCTTTTGATGTGTATTTTTTGAATTCTTTATTTTTCTTGAGAACCTTTTGAGTTTCATCAAATAGATGCTGAAAAACATGTTTTTCAATTGCCTCGAATGAACCAAAAAAAACATAAAACTCAGCTTCTTCTATTTTGATGTCCTGACAAAATTTGTAAACATTTAATGGTCGTTTTCCTTCTGTTAAAAGATGGTTGGTATAAGCCTCTACTAAATCTGATTTTTCCATGATGTTTGTTTTAACAAATATAGTTATATTGTTGACACTACGCTTATAAAAATTGTTAATGTACGTTAACTTTGTGTGGTTAAGAATCCCATATTTTTTTATTTTATGGATAGAGGCCTTCAAGTTAATATCGATGAAGAAAATTTTACTTACACGTCATGCTAAATCAAGTTGGTCGGATGCATCCCTTTCTGATCATGATCGACCTTTGAATGCAAGAGGTATAAAAAGTGCCCAGATGCTATCGAAAGCTATGCGCGATGAATTCGATAAAGTTCAAACGATTTATGTGAGCTCTGCGAAGCGTGCTCAAGCAACTGCTTTAGAGCTTAAGTTGGATAAATCAAAAATGTCTACTCATAAGGACCTGTATACCTTTAGCCGCACTAAACTAGAAAATTTCATTTTTTCAATTCAATCGGATGTTCAGTATATCCAATTGATTGGGCACAATCCGGCATTGACTGATTTTGTTAACAATCACTCGAACATTCGCATTGACAATGTTCCAACGTGTGGTATGGTTATTTTACAATGGGATGATGCGAAGGTTTGGAGTGATGTTCAATGTGAAAAGGCGCGTTTGCTTTTATTTGATGTTCCCAAAAGACTAATGGGATAAATATTTAGTTGGCTACGATAGTTGTTTTGCTCTTAATTTAAAACTCCAGGTAAAGGTATATTCGCATACCAATTCGTTTTGTTCGTTGTAACCTTTTGTGGATGCAGATACGGTTACGGGTGTTTTTTCTTCAATGCATCTTTCGATTTCTTCTTGAAAAAGTGCGCCGTCATTACAGGTGAATTGTATTGTACCGGTTGCTTTTTTGTGAAACTTACCGTTTGATTCTATGACTAAAAGAGAAATGGATTCTTCATATTTTGCAATAGAAAAAATGGCCAATACTCCTGTGCTCAGTTCTGCAGTCATGGCTAATACGCCGTAATATATCGATTGAAAAGGATTGGTATTTAAGTAACCATACTTTACTGAGGTAGTTGCTGAAGTAGGGGAGAGTGAAGTTGTTTTTATACCGCTTAGAAAAGTTAGTGGAAGTTTACTGATTTTAAAGAGTCCAAATTTGAATGGGGAAAGTATCTGTTTCCTTATTTTTTTCTGTTTTTCTGAAAGATTCATATTTCCAAAACGTTATGAATAAACTTATGTTTCTAAAATTACGTACTGATTAATGTGTATTCAAGATATTGCGATAAATCAACGTTTTTATTGCTTTATTGAGTGCTAATTTATGGGAATGCTTTTTTCAAATATGTTTTGTTGTAAATTCTTTTTGGGTTTGTTTTAAAACTAGAGAATGTCTATGAAAAGGTTATACGTTTTATTGGGTGTTTTGGCTTTCGGATGTTTCGGGGCACATGCATTTGATGATTATGTTGGTTACCTTGGTTGTAAGCACAAGTTTGGTTTTGGTCTGGATGTTCACCCGCTTCCTGTTACCTTATTTGTCGGGAATAAGTATTGGAATTCTGCTTATGGAAATCCAAAGGCTAACGGCTTAGTTTTACCAGTAAGATTTGATGATTTACCCTCTACTGGTGATGATTATATTAATGTGCCAAGGTTTACCCTTAGGGCCTCCGATTTTGTGAGTTATAGCATTAACTATGAGCATTTAATTGATGAATACAGTTCTTTTGGCGTTGATTTTATCTTCAGAAGTTCCACCTTGATGGCAGAGCATAATAATTCCAGTTGGTTGTACCCAGAGTATTCTTTTGAAACTATTGAATTCGCAAAAGTTTCTGGATTAGATGTGAGGTTGAAATACAGACATTATACGTGCAAATTTGCGCACCATTCTTCTCCACATGGGCTTTATGTGGATTATACAATAAATTTACCGTTCACGGCTACAAAATACGTATACAACAATAATGGTATGAGCGAGCATTCAAGTGGAATAGGTGCTGGTATTGGGATAGGTAATCAAGGGTTTTTTAATCAGAAAATCATTTATGATTATGGTTTTTATACACTGTTTAATTTTATGACAACTAATGAATCTAGATATTTAGTAAATCATTTGGTGAAAGATTTGGAAGGGAATATATATAAGGTAGATTATCTCCAAGAGCCCTTGAAACAGCCGGGGATTTATATTAATAACAGTGCTAATTTCCTTGCCTTTTATTTTAGGATTGGGTACTTAATTTTTTAAAGTGCTCGCGGTCTGCCCAGAAGGTCATGAAGGGTACAACAGATGCTATTCCAAATATGAAAAGGTTTGAAGGCGACCACTTCTGCTGTTTGTATACAGGCAAGAGCAAAACCAAATAGGCAATGAAAAAAATACCGTGTATCATACCCGGTATTCTCACGGCTTCCTCAATTCCTGCAAAATATTTGATAGGCATAGCTATTAAGTAAAGAGCAATACAGGTGATTCCTTCAATTAAAGCAGCTATTCGTAATCTTCCGATATGTGTTGTTAAGTTCATAGATTGTATTTTATTTATCCTCCTTTTCGTTTTACTTGGTAACCTTCGTTTTGAAGGAGTTCAATAATTTTGTCTCTAAAATCTCCTTGGATTAAAATTTCTCCTTCTTTAACGGATCCGCCAACTCCACATTTTGATTTGAGTAGTTTACCTAATTTTTTTAAATCGTCTCCAGTTCCAACGAAACCTTCAATTAAAGAAACGGCTTTTCCTTTTCGGTTTCTTTTGTCCAGGCTTACATGTAGCTTTTGCTGTTGTGGAGGAAGGGTGTCCTGTTCTTCTCCTTCGGTTTCCTCATAATTGAAATCAGGATTTGTAGAGTACACTGTTCCCAATCGATCTTTCCAATCTTTTGCCATAGTGCAAAGTTAAACGATATGTTCTTTGTTTCAAATAGTTTTTGAAAGCTGAAAATGATACAATACATCGTTAATGCAATCAAAAAACTCAAATTCTTTAGGGTAAATGGATATTTTAACGAATAAACTTTTTAGTTTAACAAAAAATTAGGTTTTATGGGAAATTTTAGTTGGCAGGAGCCATTCGGTATAGCGCTATTGGATTGGGGAATTACTGCTGGTTTGATTATTGTTTCGATTATTGGAGCAAAAGTTATTTTTTGGTTGTTAAGTAAGGTGGTTAGTAAGCTTGCCAAAAAGACCAAATCGCAGTTGGATGATTTATTGATTGATCTATTGGAAAAACCAATTGCATATATTTTGGGATCTGTCGGAATTTGGAAGTCCATTGATTGGTTGCAATTGGGAGAAACAGGTCAGGGTAGAATTGATAAGATTCTTTTTATCGTATTGCTTGGTTTTATTGCCTGGGCTATTACCAGAACAATAGAGGCTTTAATTGAGAGCTATTTGGTTCCTATCATAGAGAAGACTGAAAGTGACTTAGATGATCAATTGATCCCTATTCTGAGAAAGGTGCTGAAATCGACAGTTTGGATTTTGGCTATAATTATCGGTTTAAATAATGCAGGTTATGATGTTGGAGCAATTGTAGCAGGATTGGGTATTGGTGGTTTAGCACTTGCTTTGGCTGCACAAGATTCTGTAAAAAACCTTTTTGGAGGTTTTACCATTTTTGTTGACAAACCTTTTAAAGTAAAAGATAGAATTAAGATTTCAGGATTTGACGGGGCAGTTGAAGAAATTGGTATAAGAAGTACGCGAATTAGAACTTTAGATGGTAGGATGGTGACCATCCCAAACTCAAAGTTTTCTGAAAGTGCAATTGAAAATATAAGCTCTGAACCTTCTAGGAAGGTCGTTTTAAATTTGGGATTAACGTACGATACAGACAGTAATGGTATCAAAAAAGGTATGGAGTTATTGAAACAAATTGTATCGAGTAAAAATGGTGTTGATAACAATGTAGTTGTAGGGTTCAATGCTTTCAATGACTCCGCTTTGAATATCATTTGTGTGTATTTCATATCGCCAGGGGCTGATATACTTGGTGTCCAAACGGAAATCAATCTTGAGATTTTAGAGAATTTCTCCAATGCAAAACTGGATTTTGCATTTCCTACGCAAACTTTATTCATCGAAAAAGACGACTAATTCCATAATTTTTTTAAAAAAATGCACTTGCAAACTGTAAAAATAGGAGAGGCTCTCTATGAGCAGGGAAGGGAGATCAGAAGAAATCATCTTTTTCAAAATGTGGAAAATGCAGATTTTTATCTCAACGATCCTTGGGAAAAAAAATCAGTGCACATAGTTGTTCAAAACGAAAATAAAGCGGTTGGTGTTGGTAGGTTAACTTATGATGAAGATGGAAATGGAATCATTTCTCAAATGGCTGTCCTACCTATGTATCAGAAACAAAATGTTGGTTCTGAAATTGTGCAAGAATTAATTAAATTATGTGTTTTTGCATCTGCTCAAAAAATATATTTAAGTGCACGCGAGACAGCTATTGGATTTTATGAACAATTAGGGTTCAATGCAATTGGTGCGAAGTTTCCATCTCCCAAAACTGGAATTGTTCATGTGAGTATGGTTTTAGAACTTTAAATCATGATATATATCAAAAAAAAAGAGGGAGCAATTGCTCCCTCTTTTGGTTTAGTTTGGTAATAAAGTGGATTCATTTAAAACACGTATTTGTTCTCTGATATTAGTTTTTGAGCAATGGCTTGCCTTGCTTCTTTTACATTAAATGGAGCCACTTTTGTGAACCGTTTAATTCCTAAAAGCATCATTCTTTGTTCATCGCCTTCAGAAAATGAATTTATTGCATCTCTACCTGATTTGTTGATTTTATCGGCTACGTCGTATATATAGGTCTGTACCATAGCGGTTTGCAATTTAGCTTCTTCTTCTCCAACTTTTGAGATTAATTTTTTAACTCTTAAAAGCATAGATTCCGCAACGTAGGTGTTAATGATCATGTCTGAAATGTTCATGAGTATTTCTTGTTCCTTAGCTAAGGTTTGCATCAGTTTCTGAACTGCGGCTCCTGCTGCCATAAGTATGGCTTTTTTGAAGTTGGCTACATATCTTCCTTCAGCAGCCAAAAGACTATCGTCTTGATCTCCAAAATCTGGTATACTCATCAATTCTTTCTGAACGGCTTGGGCAGGTCCTAGCAAATCAAGTTTGCCTTTCATGGCTCTCTTTAGGAGCATATCCACGATTAGCATTCGGTTAATTTCATTCGTTCCTTCAAATATTCTATTGATTCGAGAGTCTCTGTAGGCCCTGTCCATTGGCGCATCTGCTGAATATCCCATCCCACCGTATACTTGTACGCCCTCGTCAACAACGTAATCGAGTGCTTCTGATCCGTATACTTTTAGAATGGCTGCTTCTGCTGCAAATTCCTCAACGCCTTTTAGTTTTGCCTCCGCTTCCTCCATTCCACTGGCTAACAATTCATCAGTGGCTTGATCAATGTTTAATCCAGTTCTATAAAGCGCTGATTCTAGTGAATAATTCTTTATGGCTTGTTCGGCTAGTTTGTAACGTATTGCCCCATATTTAGATATTTGAAGTCCGAATTGTTCACGCTCATTTGCATAATTAATAGCTTGTGTAGTGGTTCTTTTCATGGCACCTAAAGCTGCTGCTCCAAGTTTTATCCTTCCTATGTTTAGGATGTTCAGTGCTATTTTAAAGCCACCTTCTCTTTCGCCTAAGAAGTTTTCTTTTGGGACTTTTACGTCGTTAAAAAATACTTGTCGTGTTGACGAGCCTTTTATTCCCATTTTTTCTTCTTCAGGATTTAATGTAATTCCTCCGAATTCTTTTTCAACTATAAATGCGCTAAGGTTGGCATCGTCATCTACTTTGGCGAATACTATGAAAACATCTGCAAAACCTCCGTTGGTTATCCACATCTTTTGTCCGTTTAAAATGTAGTGCGTTCCTTCGGTATTTAAAACTGCTTTTGTTTTTCCGGAGTTAGCATCCGATCCAGAGCCTGGTTCGGTAAGGCAATAGCACGCTTTTTTTGCTCCTGAGGATAAGTCGGGTAGGTATTTTTCTTTTTGTGCATCATTTCCATAATAGAGTATGGGCAACATTCCAATTCCTGTGTGTGCCGATAAGGCAACTGCAAAGCTGTGCCCTGACCCAGTAGCTTCGTTAATAAGTAATGAACTGTTGAAGTTTTTACCAAAACCTCCGTAGTGTTCCGGTATGGATACACCTAATAATCCAAGTGCTCCAGCTTTATCTAATTTTGAAGGCATTAAGCCTTCTTCCATTTTATCAATTCTCTCTAAGTCTGGAAAAATTTCTGCTTCTAAAAAATCGTAGCATGTATCACGCATCATGATCTCTTCTTCTCCCCAATTTTCAGCAATAAATATGTCTTCTACTTTTGCTTCCTTGATAATAAATTCTCCTCCTTTTATTGATTTCTTTTCTTCAGACATAACGGCATAAGTTTTAATTTCAGTACTATAATGCAATAGGCCAAGATTACATTCATTTCACCAAGTGTATTTTCCTTGATGTAAAATGAGGTCATTTCCCATATTGCTTTATTTTTTCTCTGCATTTTTTTACAGCATTTCAAAAATTCCTGCGGCTCCTTGTCCTGTACCAACGCACATGGTGACCATTCCGTATTTTTGATTTCTTTTTTTCATTTCACTGAAAAGTTGAACGGATAATTTGGCACCTGTACAACCCAATGGGTGGCCTAGGGCTATTGCTCCTCCATTTACATTAACAATTTCGGGATTAATGTCTAATTCCCTTATTACCGCTAATGATTGGCAAGCAAATGCTTCATTTAGTTCAACTTGTTCAATATCATTAAGTTTCAATCCAGCTTTTTCTAATGCACCCGGAACAGCATAAATTGGACCTACTCCCATTATTTTGGGCTCTAAACCTGCAACGTGGTAAGACACCAAACGGGCGATAGGTTCAATGTTTAACTCTTTGATTCTTTTTTCGCTCATTACCATGACAAATGCAGCTCCATCTGAGGTTTGAGATGAATTTCCAGCGGTAACGGACCCGCCCATTGCGAAAACAGGTCTTAATTTGGCTAATGCTTCAATATTTGTTCCTTTTCTTGGTCCTTCGTCAGTGTCTACCGTGAATTCTCTTTCTTGTCTTTTTTCTTTGTTGTCTAGGTATACCTCTTTGACATGTATTGGGGCTATTTCGTCTTTAAAGTTTCCGTTTTCCAATGCTGCTAGTGCTTTCATGTGAGATTGGTACGAAAATTCATCTTGGTCTTCACGCGAAATTTTATACACGCTAGCCACTTCTTCAGCGGTTAATCCCATTCCCCAATACCAGTCCGGGTTGTTTTTGGCAACATCGTAGTTTGGAATTACTTTCCATCCACCAAAAGGAATAGGGGACATGCATTCCACTCCTCCAGCAATGATACAGTCTGCCATTCCTGCTTTGATTTTTGCGACAGCTATGGCTATGGTTTCTAGTCCTGAAGAGCAATATCTATTAACGGTGACACCAGGAACTTTTATGGTGTCTAACCCCATTAGGGAAATCATTCTACCTATATTTAAACCTTGTTCTGCTTCAGGTGTTGCATTACCGCAAATCACATCATCTATGGTGTTGGGATCCAAGTTGGGTAAATCTCCCATAATTTTGCGCACTATCTGAGCACCCAAATCATCTGGACGATAAAATTTGAATCCACCTTTTTTGGATTTTCCTACTGCTGATCGATATCCTGCTACAATGTATGCTTCCATGTTTGCGGTTGTTATTTTAGTTCTTTGGAATCGGTTATGACTCCATTTTCATATTTCACTATGGAGCGTATGGTTTCATTTTTATCGTAAAACACCCATTTTCCATTCTTTTTTCCATTTTTAAAGTTTCCGTTCAGTCGGATTACTCCTGGAGAGTTCTTGAAGTAGTAGCTCCAAATTCCATTTTTCATTCCTTTTCGATAGGAGCCTTCAACCCGTTTAACTCCGTTTGAATACCATTTTGTGAAGGATCCATTTTTTAAATCATTTAAATAGGCTCCTCTTTCAATCATTTTACCTGTTGCGCCATTGTATCGTATAAACTCACCATTAAGCTTGTTGTTCTTGTAGTTCATTTGCAAAATGAGCATTCCATTCCTCGAGTACGATTGCCAAGTGCCCCACTTTTTTCCTTGGTCATCCAGTTTGTTTCGATGAGTAACGGTATCAGGGGCATACTTTGGCCTTATTGGGGTTAAGTTTTCTGGATACTGCTTAAAGCTCATCAGTCCTATTACACTTACTAGTATCAATATTTTCTTTGTTATTGCCATTAACTTCTTTTTTTAGTTTCTTAATGGTTTTCCTGTTGTTAAAATACTTTGTATTCTCTCTAGTGTTTTCTTTTCTCCAAGTAGGGATAAAAAGGCCTCTCTTTCTAGATTCAATAGGTATTGCTCTGAAACTAGTGTTTTGTTGGAGAGGTCACCGCCACATAATACATATCCTAGCTTTTCAGAAATCAACTTATCGTGTTCGGAAATGTATTTACCACTATACATTGTATAGGCTCCTGCATAAACCATTCCAAGTCCTTGTCGTCCTAATACTCGTATGTCTTTTCGTTCTTGTGGAGTTGTATATCCAGCATTAGCCATGTCGAGAACTGCTGTTTTTGCTTCTGCAATTTGTCGATCCTGGTTCACAACATATTTATCTCGTCCCTTTTTGTAGAATCCTAAGTCGAATGCTTCGGCTGCCGATGTGGAAACTTTTGCCATTCCGATAGTTAGAAATTTATTTCTTAGTGAGGGAAGTTCGATATCTCCTTCGAATGTTTCTTCCGAGAGTCTTAGGGCAAATTCTTTTGTTCCACCACCACCTGGTATAACTCCTGCGCCAACTTCTACCAATCCTGTGTAAGTTTCTGCACTTGCAACTACTTTATCTGCATGCAATGCTATTTCACATCCGCCTCCTAGTGCTAGTGCGTGAGGCGCTATGACTACAGGTATGGACGAATATCGGATGCGCATCATTGTCTTTTGGAAATACCGTACTGCAAAATCAAGTTCGTCAAATTCTTGCTCTATGGCGAGCATGAAGACCATTCCTAAATTTGCACCAGCAGAAAAGTTGTCGCCTTGATTGGCAATAACTAATCCTTTCCATCCTTCGGTTTCCGCAATATCAATGGACTTGTTAATGCCTTGAAGCACTTCACTGCCCATGGTATTCATTTTTGTGTGGAATTCAAGGTTTAGAACTCCGTCACCTATATCGTACAATGTGGTTCCTGCGTTTTTCCAAACTATATTGGATGCATCGAAGTTGCTTAATGTGATAAACTCTTCGGTACCTGGTATTGATTTGTATGTTTTGGTGGGTATGTCGTAATACTGTTTTACGCCTCCTTCAACTTTATAAAAGCTTTTATTTCCTTCAGCCAACATTTCTTGTATCCATTGCGCAACTTCAATGTCAGCTTTTTGCATTAAACCGACGGCATTTTTAACTCCAACGGCATCCCAAGTTTCAAAAGGTCCCAATTTCCAGCCAAAACCAGCCTTCATGGCTTGATCTATTTTATAGAGTTCATCTGATATTTCGGGTATACGGTTGCCTACGTACTCGAAAAGACTAGTGAAAATACCTCTGTAAAATTCTCCTGCTTTATCTTTCCCCATGGCTAAAATGCCGACTCTTTTTGTGAGATTGTCCTCAGCTTTTGCTAGGTCCAGTGTGGCAAATTTTACTTTTTGAGTTGGCGTGTATTCCAATGTTTCTAGATCTAGCTCTAAAATGGTTCTTTTTCCGTTTTCATCTTTTTCTTTTTTGTAGAAACCTTGTCCTGATTTGGATCCTAACCAATTGTTTTCTTCCATTTTCGAAATGTATTCCGGAATGGTGAACTCAGAGTTGGCTTCGTCTTCAGGGCAATTTTGCTGAACGCCTTTGGCAACCTTTATTAAGGTGTCTAATCCAACAACATCACAAGTTCTGAATGTTGCGGATTTTGGTCGACCCAGAATAGGTCCAGTAAGTTTATCAACTTCACCCACTGTCATTCCAAGTTCTTTTACCTTATGGAATAAATTCATGATGCCGAAGACTCCAATTCTGTTGGCTATAAATGCAGGGGTGTCTTTACAGAGAACTGTGGTTTTACCCAAATATTTATCGCCATAGTTCATTAAAAAATCTATTACGCCTTGGTCTGTTTTGGGCGTAGGGATGATTTCCAACAACTTCAAATAACGTGGTGGATTGAAAAAGTGTGTTCCGCAGAAGTTTTTTTGGAAGTCTTCACTTCTTCCTTCTAACATCATGTGAATTGGAATTCCAGATGTGTTTGATGTGATTAATGTTCCTTTCTTTCGGTGCTTTTCAACTTCGTCGAAAACCTTTTTCTTAATATCTAGATTCTCAATGACAACTTCTATGGTCCAATCGCAATCTGCAATTTTATGCAGATCGTCTTCAAAATTCCCGGTTTCAATTTTTTGGGCTTCTGTTTTTTTATAGAGGGGTGAGGGATTCGATTTTATAGCAAAGTTTAGGGCGTCGTTAACAATTCTATTTCTTACGGGTTTGCTTTCTATTGTTAAGCCTTTTTCTGCTTCTTTTTCAGATACTTCTTTAGGTACAATATCTAAGAGTACTACTTCAACACCGATGTTTGCGAAATGGCATG
>Ga0160423_10003925_pt1 | contig 12302 bp, 6 predicted proteins | sample CRUFie14St8metaG_FD_108191 | JGI IMG/M metagenome (GOLD analysis project Ga0160423, IMG submission 108191) | Marine microbial communities from the Costa Rica Dome - CRUD Field 142mm St8 metaG | ecosystem: Environmental > Aquatic > Marine > Oceanic > Photic zone | place: Costa Rica: the Eastern... | reverse complement strand
GTTTATAAATTTTTTCCAATAAAAGATAGTACTTTATATTCCTATTATGTTAACAGGAATGCTGGTATTGATGAAATGCTAGAAGTATATAATCAGGGGTCAGAAACTGTAGATCCCCAGGTAGCTAGATTTTTGGTTAAATATGACCAAGATGATATTAATAATTTTATATTAAATAATAATTCAACTTCCTCTATTAATTTTTTATTTAAAAATTATATTGCATACGGTCAAGGGTATAATTTAGATACAAATATAGAAGTTTATCCTATTTCAGGATCCTGGGATAATGGAACTGGAAAATTTTCCGATAGTCCACAATCAACTAATGGTGTATCATGGAAATTTAGAGATGCTGACGACCTCCAACAATGGAACTTTAACTCCAATCCATATACTACACAATCCTTTAATCCTTTATTTACAGAGGAAGGTGGTGGGGTTTGGTTTACCGGCTCTTTAGAGGGAAAGAAAATAGAAGTAACACAATCATTTAGCTTAAGATCAACAAAAGATATAAATGTTGATGTAACTGATATAGGATTAGCATGGTATAGTAGCTCCAACTCTATAGGCTCAGATACCGATATACCAAATAATGGGTTTATAGTTAAACTAGAAAATACATCAGAATTTACTACTGGTAGCTCAATAAACCCTACCAGTCGATACTTTAGTACTGATACCAATACCATATACCCTCCCGAACTATTACTAAGATGGGATGATTATGTAGATCAATCATCAGGATCCCTAACAACAAACATTACAGGAAGTACTAATAATTTTTATGTATCATTAAGAGAAAACAAACCTGAATACGATCAAAACACAATAAATAAATTTATTATAAATGTAAGACCAACCTACCCAATAAGAACATATCAAACCGCTTCTAACTATATTACTAATTATTATCTACCAGATAATTCTTCATATGCCATAAAAGATGTTGATACTGATGAATTTATTATTGATTTTCACGATACCTATACAAAAATATCTAGAGATTCATCAACCAATTATTTTAACTTATTTATGAATGGATTAGAACCTGAAAGATATTATAAAATATTAATTAAAACAATATATAATAGTATTACTGAAGTTATTGATAATGACCTACTTTTTAAAGTTAAAAAATAATGAAAGATAAAGTTAATTTTAGTCTGAAAACATATAATAAAGCTCAGTTTCAAAATATAGTTAATACTGAATTTACTGAATTTAATCAAAGAAACATTCAGGAAGAAGCTGATCAAGCTCCAACTGTAACGGAATTTTTTAATATGTATAACAACCTCTTTTACGAAATACCACAAAGAGGAGAAAATTCACATGAAACAATAATAGTTAGAAGTACTGATTATATTGATTATGTTTTTGAAAATGACACTATAGAAGCTTTACAAAGAGAAATCACAGAGCTGAGAGAAGAGCTTTTAGATGAACAGTTAAAAACAACACGACAACTAGAAGTATTAAATTCAAGTTCTATATCAACAAGAAATGGCTAATAAATTAATTATATCAAAAAGAGCAGGTACCGCGCCACAATATAATGGTCCTGAATATAACCCCAACCAGATATCACTTGTTAATACTAACAGCGTACCTGAAGTTTTAAGAGGAACTACAAGATTTGAATTACATACATACGATAAGCAAGGTACTACACCATTTAACTCTAACTATCAGTGGTTAAATTACGATATACTTAGTAATGATAACACTATTAGTAGTATTGAGGTAAATCCTAGAAAAGATATAGAAGCACAAGATATGCTTCTAACTTTTCAAAACTTTACCCTTGTATATAACTTTTTTAACAATCTATGTGGAACTGACGAAACAAGACAGTTATTTATAGATAGAATATCATCAGATAGAACCGAATTAGTACTAAAAGGATCATTTACAAATAATACCGACTTTACAAACAATACTCGGGATTATATAAATTATAGAGAATCAGCACCAGATTTTAGAGATTTTTATCTAAACTTAGGAGATAATGTATTACTCCTCGGTACTAATATACAAATAGATAATAGTAGTGTAAATAATCCACTTATCTTCATTAAACTATATGAACCGCTACCAGACAGTATCGAAAGATTACAAAATCTCTGGATAGTCCAAAAAATAGCAGAAACAATTGTTTATGATTGTGAATATATAATTGAACCTGTAGTTGATGAAAACGTACAATACTTATCCGGACCAAATATTAATATATCACTCGGAGACGAAGTAAACTCTTCAACTACATTCTTAACTAAACAAGAACTTGTACCAACATCATCATTTTACTTAAACCAGATAAATACTTTATTATCATCCTCAGAATTAAATATAAATGTTGATTATAATGATTATAGTAACTTTATTAACTACTCATCACCAACAATAAGATTACAAAATTTTTATTATAAACTATCTTTATTAGAGGAATATCAATCCGAACTTGACAGCCTTATTGGTGTAGACAACAATAGCGGATCAGTAAGTTTATATAGGTCTAGGATTAATGAAATATTACAAAATTTTGATGGATACGATAAATTTTTGTATTATGAAAGCGGATCTAAATCTTGGCCTAAAACAAACTCAAGCTATCCTTATACTCTTGCATCAACAGCAAGTGTAGAAGCATCAACATGGTTTGGATCACTAGATACCAATTCTGTATATTACGGTGGTCAAATACTATCTGCCTCTAGATTTGATAGAGACAATAGAAATTATTTATTATATTCAATACCTACCTACCTAAGAGATGATCCACAAAATGCTCCCTATGAAACATTTGTTTCAATGATAGGTCAGCACTTCGATAATATATGGATTTATACAAAAGATATAACAAATAAATTTAATGGTGATAATAGAATTAACTTTGGTATATCAAGAGATTTAGTATCAGACGCTATAAAAGAATTTGGTATAAAATTATATCAAAATAACTTTTCAAATTCAGATCTTTTAGGATCATTTTTTGGAACAGGAAACGGTACTGATTACGATATTACTAATTCGTTATTTTATGGTGTAGGAACCTGGGGTGGGTATATTTATGGTCTCGATCCCGGTCAAGAAGTTATATTTACATCTATATCAGCATCTAATGATATTATTCCTATTGATGATATCAATAAAAGAATTTATAAAAGAATATATCATAATTCACCATTCCTATTAAAATCAAAAGGAACAAAAAGAGGACTCCAAGCGTTAATTAACTGCTTCGGAGTGTCGGATAGTATTTTACAAATTAATGAATTCGGAGGTAAGGATAAGGTAAGAGAAAATGATTGGGATTTTTATAGAAGAATCTATAATAAAGAATTAATAATAACAGGAAGTGGAAATAATGTAATTACACTTTTTGCTAATCCAGGAGGATCTAATGGACTTAATCCAAAATGGGATGTAGATCCAATTGTACCAAGAACTGTTGAATTTAGATTTAAATCAAGAACTAATCCTGACACTCTACCTAACTGTACGAATCTAACCAACACACCAATAAGAGAGGAGCTCTTTATATTAAAAGATGATGCACTTCCCAACTTTGATATTTCCTCATCATTAGCAATTACCTTAGAATATTTTGGATCCGGATCAGTAACAAGCTCCTACTCAGGAAGCACCTTTGATCCCAACAACCAGTATGCTGACTTAACATTATATGTAAGTGGATCAACCCAATACTACTCCTCCTCAATCAACCTACCCTTTTACAATAAAGATTGGTGGAATGTAATGCTACAATACGATAGCGGTTCTAATACATTTAATCTAAATACTGGTAATAAAATTTATATAGGTAACGATGGAACTAAGTTAGGTTTTACAGGTAGTACATCTATAACAGTCCCTACATACAACGATACATCAGGATATCGAAATGCTACCTTAATGAATTCAGGACAAGGAGGAACTAATAGATTTTTTGGAACTGGAAGAAGTGGCTCAATAAAATTTTCCGGATCACTACAAGAAATAAGATACTGGACAAACCTTTTATCAGAAAGTGCATTTAATAATCATATTATGAATCCGCTATCAATTGAGACAGGTTATTTAACAGGATCCCTCTCACCGGTAGAAACATTAGCATTTAGAACAAGAGAAGGAGAAGACTGGTCACTTACAGGATCTGCTACATCATTTGATTACCTCTCTATACACCCAAAAGTAACTGGATCATTTACACCAACATCTTCTTTTGTCTCCCGAGGAAACCCTAGAAATACTTACTCTATGACAGGTTTTTATCAAGGAAATAGAGAGTTTCAATTTTTAAATCAACCTATAGCAGGTATTAAAAATAGAGTTAATGATAAAATTAGAGTTGAAAATTTAGAGTTTCCCGAAGGAGATACTTTAACTTATTTTAGGCCTCTTCAACAAAATAATGAAGCATCTCAATCGTTTACCGATCACACAAACTATATTGAAGTAGGTTTCTCTCCCTCTAACCAAGTTAATGATGATATTATTGCACAACTTGGTCAATTAAATATTGGAGACTACATTGGAGATCCTAGACATAGATCATCTTCATTAAATTATTATGAGGATTTAAATAATTTAAGAGATGAGTATTTTCAAAAATATATAAAAAATTATAACTTAAATGACTTTATAAGATTAATAAAATATTATGATAATTCATTATTTAAAATGATTAAGGATTTTGTTCCTCTTAGAAATTCTACATCAACAGGTATTATAATTAAACAACATTTATTAGAAAGAAATAAATATCCTGAACCGAAAATAAATCAAAGAACAAAGCTAGCAAAAACAACTAAACTGCAATCAAATGCATTACTAACAGGATCATTTTCTTTAGGTCTTGATGGAGATTTTTCATCCTTTAGTGTATTTGATCCTTTAGTATTAATTAATGGTGTATCATCCTCAATAGGATCAAAAAACTATGATGGTATAATATCAGAAAACCCAGGTGTTATAGTACCTCAACTTGTATCAGGATCTCTAATATCAGAGTTCTGTACAATAGTTATTGAATATAATGTTGGAAATAAAGTATCAGGACCTGCTGAAACAAACACAGCACTATACCTAATAAGTACACTCGGCAGCGGTTCAAGTAAAATAAAAGAAGATATAGACGGCAACTTAAATTTATTTGGTGCACTATATGGTACTACTGATCTTGAAAACCTATCAACAAGTTTTACAATTTCCTGCTCTCCTGGAGAAATAATAGCACCAGTTATTTTTACTGGATTTGATACACCCACGGAGTTTAGTTTCTTTAATGTAACAGGATCAGTAATCGGTGCACAATCAGTAACAACAAACACGGATTTAATATTTGAAGATATAACGTTAAGCGGAAGTATACTATCCCAACCTAAAGACTTTATTACTGGATCTAATAATTTTCCTCAATATAGCTATTCCGGATCATCGATTTATAGATTTAGTGGTGGAACAGGCGGAATGCTAGATGAATTTAATGGTGTAACTAATAGATTTGGTATAACTCAATCATACTCTGAGAGTATTACACTACCAACAGGATCTGTTGTAGAATTTATTACAAGCAATCAAAATGAATTTTACGATGGAATATTTAGTGGATCTACTCTAGTAGTTACAACTCAATCCTTAAATTTAGGTCAAGACTCTTTTGATTTTCGAGGTCAACTTACATTCCAAAACTTTGCACTAAACAAATATATTTTTGAAGAAAGTGTAACACCACGATCAACTTTTATTAAGCAAACTAATATACCTGGAGATAGTAATATTTTATTTTATAAGGCTAATCTTTCGCAGTTTGAAGAATTTAGAGTAACTAATATTAGTCAAAGTGTTGATATAAGCAACCTAGTTGAAAATAAAACAAGATTTAATTTTAAAAATCCATTTGGTCAAGATCAAGGAGTTAACACTATTCAACTCTATAACGGTCCTAACTATTTTCACTACAGTACACCTGTTTCAATGCCGAACCCAGCATTTACTGATTTTATAGATACATTTACAGCAAATTTTGACGCAAAAGGAGAAGGAACTAATCCATTTGATAATAAATACTCTTTTGATATATATGCTGAACCTGGAGGGGTATTTGGTCCAAGAGGCTTTTATCAAATTGGAGACTCCCCATATACAAACTTTCCATACTTTTCTATTACAAATACCACAGAGCAATTTTTTATCGGAAATAGCTGGAACAGTACTACTGATCCAAGCGGCTTACTATCAAGCAACCCTAACGATGGATATACATCTCCATTTTTAAGCAATCAGTTTATTCAACTCACCTCATCATACGCAAGTGGATCCCTGAGTGTAAATAATTTAAGTCATCGAGATTATGCTGTTCTCTTAATGCATGCTGTAGTAGAGAGATCTCCTAGTGGTGTAGGTGTATTAATTGGTCATCAAAATCTATTATTCAATATTCCATCCGGATCATCCATTTCAGGTAGTTTTGACTCACTAACTGCTGCTAGCGGTAACTGGCTCGTATGGCAAAACCAGTTTTTTGATCTTCCTAACGGTCCAAACATATTTATGGAGCCTGGTTATAACGAAAATCTATATCAAGATGAAACAATAACAAGTGAGATTGTAGTAGCATATGGACCTACCGATAATAATAATGGATTTACTGGAGAAATACAGATTTCATGCTCACTATATGAACATACATTACAAGTATCTGGCTCTAGAGTTGGTACAGGATTAAATTATACTAGTCCATCTATTATAGTCGGAAGTACTGAGCCTGTAACAGGTATAGCTTCCTTGAGTGAAAGAGAAAGAAACTTTGATGCACTACCATTATATAACAATGTATCTAATAATATATTAAATACTTTATATTATGATATAGATTATAGCCAAGGTAGTATGATTCCTATAAATTTTAATAGTATAATAAACGGTACTGCAAACAAAGTACAATCACCGGATTCAAATTGGACTCAACTATCAAGAACTATTCCAAGATATTTTGGATGCAAATTGGAAGGATTAAAATTAAATGAATTTTCTCCACAAGGTACACCATTTCTTATCGGTAATACAATTAATTCATGGAAAGGGGATACCTCTTACGGAGAACTTCCTGTAATAGAACAAACAAAGCCCAACTTTACTTATTTTGATTTATTAGTTGGAACATCACCAGAACTAGAAAACGCAACACAAGTAAAGGTTAACTATATAATTGATAAAGATGGAAGAGCATTTAAACCTTTAGATGGAACTCCCGCATTTTTTAACGTAGAAGGTACATACGAAACCGGTGATATTGTAGATATATCATTACAAAACTCCTTACAGCAAGATGACCCATCTTTAACAAATGCAGCAGCAGGAATTAATTTAGATGCATTTAATACATCCTCTGCTGTAATTAGAGGAGCAAGAAGAGTTGATCCTATTTTAACTAATCAAATATACTCAGTTTTTGAAGGTGACGCAACACTTGCATTTACAAACTTAATAAATTTTAACCAAACTCGTAATGATACGACAGACTTCTCACTACTAGTTTCAGACCCTCAAACAATAGGAGGAAACTTTTCTTTTCAAGGTACCTATCAAACTATGAATTTTACCAGTATAGCAACAGATAGTTCAGACGGGTATGATGAAACAACAGGAGTATTTACTTTTCAAACACAGCCAGTACCTGGTAATACAATGGTATTTGGTGTTCAAGGAGATATTACCGTTACTATGGCATCATTCCCACCAGGTGGAGGCCCGAATAGTGGTGGTAGTCAAATAAATAATGCAGTAAGATATAGGTTCATTAGAAATAATCCAACAAGAAATGTATCAAACGAAATACTTTATGAAGCAAGTTTAAATTTTTCATTAATTGGTGCAGTAACTACACGATTTTTTAATACAACAAGAGTACAACCTACAGGAGTACCTGCAGGTCAATGGCAACCGATAATCACTCCACCAATACAGGTATTTGAAGATGATGAGATTAAGGTAGAAATCCAATTATTAGATTCTATAGGATATATATTTACCGCACTTTCCTCACAGGAATTTTTTATAGAACCTCAAATACAAGTTCTACCATTTATTGATAATACGTTTGATGATTTCTGGACTACTGGAAGTAGCTTTACGAACTATCTTACATCCTCTATTAGTATGTCCTCATTCTTAGATATATCAACTCAAATTGCTCCTACAGGATCTACATTTAAACCAACAAATGAAAGATTTACAATTAAACATGGTGATCAGTTTAGATTTGAAGGAGTAGAAGAGGAAGTATTTACTGTGATAGGTAACTCATATGTTAGTACTGATACAGAAACATCAGGAAGTATTATTGTAAGAGTAGAACCCGCTATAAGACCGGACCTAAATCTTAATAACTTTTTAATTAGAAGGTTTAATAAAGATGGGTCATCTATTATAATAGATCTAATTCCTCCATCATCGTCTTTTTCAAGTACTAAAGGTTATGTAAAAAATACTTTTATTGATGCGGAACTGGAGGAAAATATTAATGATATACTTGCTGATCTTGTAGAGAAAGGAGTAATACCATCAGGAGGATGATAAATTAAAAACTATATATTTATAATAATAAAAAGTAAAAAATGGGATACCTAAATAACCAAGTTGTAACAGTAGATGCTATTTTAACAAAAAAAGGCCGACAATTATTAGCAAGAAATGATGGCTCCTTTAGAATTACTCAATTTGCAGTAGCAGATGATGAAATAGATTATACATTATATAATCCAAATCATCCATCAGGATCAACTTTTTATGGTGAAGCTATTGAAAATATGCCTCTATTAGAAGCATTTCCTAATGACACACAAATTATGAAGTATAAACTAGCAACCCTACCGCGAGGTACAGCTAAACTTCCTATATTAGATTTAGGATATTCTGCTATAACACTTCAACAAGGAGGAACTCTTGCGATCACACCACAAACATTAAACTATTTAGGTAATCAATCAATAAACGAAACATCAGGATACTCTTGTACAGTAGCAGATATTAGACTACTATCAACCTTTACAGGTATAGGAATTAATACTCCTGCTGCACAAACACAAAACCAACAATCCTCAACAGCAATAGGCCAAAATACCTCAGTCAATCAAACACTTGGTACAGATGTATCAGCAACTATAATTGGTACACAAATAAATCTTAGAGGTACTACAGTTAATACACTATATGGTGCAGGAACAACAGTAGGTGCACAAATCAGAACAACACTTACTTTTGTAGGTATTGATTCAGGTGCTAGAATAACTATTCCATTAACAATTACAAGAACAAGCTAAAATTAAACAATGAGTTTTAAAAGATTTGAAACACAAGATATAGTAATTAGTAGTGACTCAATAACAGGACCAGCATGGTCAAATGGAGTTACCGCACTAACTAGTTTTTTTACCTCATCCATCCAAGCTGCAGGAAGCTCAGGAGATTATTATTTAGATGTATTTCAATCTGATCCTATTGTAGCTCCGGATACTTCAGTAACACAATTCTCTATTGCCTATTGCGATAGTCTTGGTAGTGGTAGTGTTAATTTTAACGATGCTGTTCCATTTAGAACACCAACATTAAGTAATTTTGGACAATATCGCACATTAGTATTAGAGGATGAAAATTCTGAATTTATATTTGGTGATAATACCAACCTATTAACAGCCTCAAATTTTTATGCAATATCTGTAGATCGTGCAAGATATAAAGAAGCCATATTTCCTGGTTCATTTAATTTAACTTTATCCGCCTCAAACGGATTTAAAAAAATTCACTTAACTGATAATTCAAACGTTCTCGCAGTAAATACTTTTTTAGGATCAACAAGAGTAATGCAGGTGGTATCTGGCTCAAACGGTACTCCAGTTGGAGTTAATGGATATGTTGAAGCTAGTGGGTCATATGGATTATTCTTACCAGATCTAGGAACTATTTTATTAAATCCTGCAGCACTATCACAATCATTACACTTAAACACAAGTCGCTCAAGAGATCTCTCAGGAGAAAATGAAGACAGACTATTTCAAGCTATAAAAGATGGAGCTAATTTTAGCCTAAGCTCACAAGAAACTATTTCATCAGATTTTGTTTTTGTAAGATTAAGAAATAGTGAATTTAACTACTCTGAAAATCCTTCTTTTATATCAGGATCAACTGGAGAATTAATTTATAATAATTTTATCAACCAACCTCAAGTTTATATAACAACAGTGGGTATGTATAATGATTCTAATGAATTACTAGCTGTAGCAAAACTATCTAGACCTCTCTTAAAAGACTTTACTAAGGAAGCATTAGTTAGGGTTAAATTAGATTTTTAAAGTGAATGAATACATTCAAACAATTAAATGCAACTGATACAATTACAACACCATTTGTAGTTAACAAGGCATTTTTATTTTCTGGCTCTAATAATTTTACAGGGTCTAATATTGGAATAGATACCTTTGTTGGTACTATACCCACTCAATCAGTATTCAACCCAGATTCTTCTGCTACTACCGGCTATGTTTCCACACAATATGAAGAATTAATATATTCTTCGATAAGGCAATTATACTACTCCAATTATTACAATCAATCCTACGGTGATAACGCTAGTACAGCATCAATTATACCTAATGATTTTTATATTACAAGCTCTGATGATCCTACTCAACCAATAGATAATACAGGTGAGTTTTTAAATGAAACAGGTAATATTCAATTTAATATAACTGGTCCAAGATTAACTACTAACTACTACAATTATCTATCAAATACTTTAACAGCATCTAGAACATTAAGTAATTTATCCTCAGCTGATCCTGATAATCCTATTGGATTAGGTGTAATATCCATCCCATCTAATTTATTTGGGGAATATATTAAACCTGGTACTTTTAAAACAACAATAACTACTGGATCTTTTGAATTTATTATTACCGACGATGGATTAGGAAATTTATTTTTTAATAATAATTCATTTGAACAAGCAGGTAATATAATATATGAGCACGGATTAGCAGTTTTAACTTTTCCAACAGTAACTTCAAGTTCAATAAATATAAAACCAAGAACTTATGTTGAAAAGGAAAATTTAAAAATTGAATTTAGTAGTAGTATTACAATATATGAAACCCAATTTAATTGTAGATTAAGAGAAAGTGAATTTAATTTTACAAATAACCCTAGCTCAGTATCAGGAAGCAACGGAGAACCTTATCACTATATAACAGGATCTTTTTTTCAACCATATATTACAACTGTTGGACTATATAACGAAAGATATGATTTAATAGCAGTAGGAAAACTATCACAACCACTACCAAAATCAAATGTGGTTGATACAAATATTATTATTAATTTAGATATGTACTAAAATGTTTTGGATTTATCAAAAAGGAAAAATTAACTCCTTAAATGATTTTCCTAATGGTGCATTTGGTTTTATTTATGAAATCGAACACCTACCAACAGGAAAAAAATATATAGGAAAAAAGCAGTTGCATTTTACAAGAAAGCTACCTCCATTAAAAGGTCAAAAACGATGGAGAAAGGTAGAGAAAGAATCAGATTGGTTAAAATATACTGGTTCGCACACTTTCTTAAAAGAGATAAGAAAGGAAAATAGATACGATGAATTACGTAGAGAAATACTTTTAATTTGTTTTACTAAGAAAATTTTAACATATAATGAATTAAAATATCAAATGATGTTTGAAGTTCTGGAAGAAAGTTCGTATCTTAATGATAATCTTCTAGGTAAATTCTACCGAAAAGATTTTATAAGAGAAAATGAGAGTAAATCAATTATTAGTTAATCTACTGAATTCAGTACTAGGTCCATCACGAAATACATCTGGAGGTAATTATTCTTATAAGTGTCCTAAATGTAAACATCGTAAGAATAAACTTGAAGTTAACTTAGATCAAGAATCTAAACACTTTCAGAGCTATCAATGCTGGGTATGTGGGGATGATTTTAGTGGTAAATCTCTTTTGAAACTCTTTCGTAGATTAAAAGCATCTCAAGAACAAGTTATTGAATTATCTAAATATGTTAAGGTACGGACAACAAAGACTAACAATGATATAGAAAGTAAAATAGAGCTACCAAAAGAGTTTAGAAAATTTGATAGTTCTTTTGAATCTAGACGTGCTTTATCATATTTAAAACAAAGAGGAATAACCGAAAAAGATATTGAAAGATATAATATTGGTTATTGTACTACTGGTAAATTTCAAAATAGAATAATTATTCCTTCTTATGATAAAGATGG
>Ga0160423_10003924_pt1 | contig 12302 bp, 9 predicted proteins | sample CRUFie14St8metaG_FD_108191 | JGI IMG/M metagenome (GOLD analysis project Ga0160423, IMG submission 108191) | Marine microbial communities from the Costa Rica Dome - CRUD Field 142mm St8 metaG | ecosystem: Environmental > Aquatic > Marine > Oceanic > Photic zone | place: Costa Rica: the Eastern... | reverse complement strand
GTGGACACCACCGGCCGCGTCGAGAAGTTCCAGAAGAAATTCGCCGGCGGCTACTTCAAGAACAAGAAGAAGTGATTCGCTCGAGGATCTATCCTCGCAATCCACTCTCCAAGACCATCACGCCGCGGCCATGCCGCGGCGTGTTTCATTTCCAGCCATACTGCCTGCATCTTGAACGACCCTGAACGCCATCTCCCCCACCTTGCTCGGATTGCCGAGGAATGGCATCGACTGGGTGAAACCATGAGCGATCCTGAAGTCCTCACCGACCATGAGCGCATGGCCGATTTGGCCCGGCGTCGTCGCGCTCTGGAACCCACCGCCCTGGGTTACACGAAATACCAAAAGCTCAAAGCCCAAGAACATGAGGCCGAGCAGATGCTGGCGGAAGAATCTGACCCGGAGCTGCGTGAACTGGCCGCAGAGCAGAAAGATTCCGCGGCCAATGAACTGCCCGTTTTGCTTGATCACATGCTGGCGGCTTTGGTCCGGGCCGAGGACGACCGGATCGGCGCGCTGATTCTTGAGATCAGAGCCGGGGTCGGTGGAGACGAAGCTGGGCTCTGGGCCGGAGACCTGCTGAAGATGTACGAGTCTTACGCCAAAAGCAACGGCTGGACCTTTGAAGCCTACGACCACGGGACCAACGAGGCTGGCGGTCTCCGCTACGCCATTGTTCGCATTCACGGCGAAGGGTGTTGGAGCCATCTCGCGTTTGAGTCTGGAACCCACCAAGTCAAACGTGTGCCTGCCACCGAGACCCAAGGCCGCATCCACACCTCCACGGCGACCGTGGCGGTGTTGGCCGAACCCGAGGAAGTGGATCTGAGCTTTGATCCCGGCGAGGTGAAAGAAATGATCACCACCGCTCAGGGACCCGGAGGCCAGAACGTGAACAAAGTGGCCACCGCGGTTCACTTGATCCACGAACCCACGGGTATCGAAGTCCGGATGCAGGAAACCAAAAGCCAATCTGAAAATCGAAAGCGGGCTTGGAATCTTCTTCGGGCCCGGATCTGGGATGCCCGAAAGTCGGAAGCCGAAGCAGCCCGAGCGGAAGCACGACGAGGGCTGATTGGAGGGGGGCAACGAGCCGAAAAGATCCGGACCTACCGGTGGAAAGAGGGGATTGTCGTCGACCACCGGGCCGAAGCCTCGTGGCCACTGACCAAGATCATGGGTGGTGAGTTGGGCGAGGTGGTGGAGGCACTCACCGCCATCGAGATAGCAGCCCGACTTGAACGCTTGTAAGGTGAATTGTCCGGCTTCACGCCGGTACACTTTGTTTTTCCGATCGGAGACGCCAATGCACCGCCGCCGCGCTTTTACCCTTGTTGAACTTCTCGTGGTCATTGCCCTGATTGGGGTGCTGGCAGCCCTTCTGTTGAGCGCCCTCTCCTCAGCACAGCAACGGGCTCGAGCCACCCAAACCACGGCGACCATGGAAGCGTTCGCGGCGGCCTGTGAAACATTTTTCCAAGACCATGGGGAATACCCAGGAGTGGTTCCAGATGCCTTGTTGATGGCGAACCTCGACAACAACGGGGTCCCACCCATCAGCAGCCTTGAAAATGCGCTGTATCACCTGATGGGTGGCTACATCATTGCCAACAATTCGAACGACAATGCCTACGATCAGTTTGAGGGAGAAGAAATTGAGTTCAGCCCCACATTCAGAATCAAATTTGCCAGCAATGCAGAGCTCATTGGTAATGGCCCAATCATTGGTGGCCGTCAATATCCCTCATACTTCACGCCACCTGAGGGGACGCTGATCAAAGCCTTCGGACAAGTTGGCGGAGGCCCGAACCTGCTGGATATCACGGATGCCTGGGGGCAACCCCTGATGCTGCTCCGGAAGCAAAGAACAATCGGCCTGCTGCCAAACAACAGCAACCCGAACAGCCCTGACGGCAACCCCTCATCCTGGCAATTCCGAACCGAAGGGATCGCGCCCTACGTGGAAAGCAACAACTTGGGTGATCTGCGGAAGCAGCAACGATTCGCCTCTACAGACCAACCATCATCTGTTCTGTCAGCCGCAGGGAACAACGCAGCGTTCTACAGAGGAAACGTTGGGCGCCTGCTTGCCAACTCCGCCATCCAAGACACCTCAGGCTTTTTCGCACAAGCTCGGGGAGCCATGCTCCTGATCAGTTCTGGCCCCGATGGCATCTATTTCTCTTCCTGGGATGGCCCAGGCTCCGAGAGCAACCCGGTCAACAACTGGGAAGATATCAACGCAAATCAAGCCGGTAATCAGCCCCTCACAGAAGCAGCGCTGGGTGAGTACGACGACATTCTCCGCTTCATTGGAAGCTAAGCGATCTACCGAAGGTTCCGACCCAATGGGTTGGTGATGTACTCGTCGAACAAGCGGGCAATTTGCAGCCCCAATTCGTCGGCCAACTCCAAGTTCACCCGGCGTGCATCTTGCCGCGTCTGAACTTTGTTGGGGTCGGTGATGGCCAACTGGGCCACCACGAACCCTTCGCGGGCGTCTCCATCGGGATCGGGAAAAACTTGTTTCCGTTTGGGCATGTCAAGCACACGCACGATGGCGGTGGCAGTGGGTCGAGGCACACCATCTTGGCCGACCAATGTCCACGCTTGCACTTGAACATTCACCATCAAGTCCGCTCGACAGCGGCGAGCGATCTCCGAAAGCGACAGCATCTCGCTGGCTCGATCGGAAGCTTGCGCCACGCGAAGCGCATCGTCGGGCTCGATCATTCGGGAGTGGATCTCGTTGCCGAGCAGATACGCCGTGGCTTGTTTGCCAATACGAGAACGAACCCCGGGCAAATTCATGCCAATAGCACCCACCCGATCTTCCACGAAGATCACACAGGGACGGTTGGGCAAGCGATACGCCCGAGCGGTCATGTCTTCGGGCTCAATCACTGCCGCGATGGGGGCAATCACATTGCAACTCGAAAGAACTCCGACCAACATCAACAAGAAAAAACGGGTCATAGCGTTGGTGGCTCCGTGCGCTTGGAATTGCCGACCGGGATGGGATCCCCCCGGTATCGGTCCGGGAATTTGGCTTCCCAGTGCGGGTAAAACAGAAATCCCGCCTCTTTGATGAACTTGTTCAACAACCCCAACTCGATCTGATCGGCATTGGCTTCGGCTCGGGTTAACTGGGCCACATCAGGGAATTCCACTTCAAGATCGATGATGGAGGCCGGGCCATCTGGATCAAACCCATCGGCTTCGTACACAGACACGGTGGCGAGGGCATATCCCTCCCACAGGAACCGGTTGCCCGGCGGATTGAGCCGGTACTCAATGAGATCGACGACCACCAGACGGGTACAGCCCAATGCATCAAAAATCTCAGTAGCTGGAGTGAAATTCCATTCACCGCGCTGCAGTTGCCATGATGCAACCTTACGCGGATTGATCACCCGACAGTCTGCATGCTGAAGCAGACGTTGGGCCATACTGGCGCCAACCGTCTGAACGACGTTCTGATGCTCATAACGGATACCCAAGTCCGCATCGACCAACACCGCGACGACTTCGCCTTCCAGATAGGGATATTCAGCCGCAACTTCCACAACTGTCTGCTCCTCAAGCGACTGGCCAATGGCAGAAGCGAGACCGAAAGCCGCACATCCTGCGAGCAGGGGCGTGAGGAGAAGCAGAAGGCAGCGAGTCAGAGTGGTCAATTGAGAAAACCTTGGTGGACCAGAATTTTATAGACCCAAGCCAGAAAAAGCCCCCCACCGGCCATCCAAGCCGCACTCGGCGTGAGGGCACTGAACAAGAAGGCCACCAGTGGACTCCCGAACAGAGCCCCGACGGTGGCCGCGGCCGCCACCACGGAGGTCAAAACCGCAATGGTGGCTCCTGCCGGCTGGGTTCGAAAGGAGGTCCACAGACGACCATGCGCGGCATTGGAAACGGCGGTGGTCATGCCACACGAAGGACAAGGCATGTCGTACATGAGCATCCACGAACATGGAGGAAGCCCCAACTGACGGTGGGTGCCGTGCCCCTTTTCGCTGGGCTTCATCCAGGCGCCCAGGGCGAGTCCTGACCACAGGACAGCGGCAAGTAAGGCATGCAACAGACGTGCTTTCATGGGTAACACAGGGAGCAGCCTATCCGCTCCGCCAAGATGAATCCCGTCAAGAACCCTTATTGGCAGGGACCAAAGCTGGAGAGGAGGCGGACGAGGTCGGGGTATCCCACTTGGCCATCCTCATCGAGATCCTCAATACAGCCTCCAGAACACGGACCCCAAGCGGAGAGCACCCTGAGAATGTCCGAAAGCCAGACTCCGCCATCCTGATCGAGGTCCTCAGCACATTGGCATTGGTCAAGGACACCATCTTGGTTGCCATCTTGATTGTGGAGTTCACAGACATCGAGCACGCCATTGGCGTCGCAGTCACCTTCGTCGATCTCGGACTGGTCTGGGATGCCGTTGTTGTCGCAGTCATCAAACCAACGCAGGCCGATGGAGTGTCGCCCCCCCGCTGTGATGTCACGCAAATACACGTCAGCAGGCACTTGCGACTGACCATCTGAATTCCGGCCAAACGAAACCACCGTACCGTCAGCCCTCAGGGCGACTGTGTGCCAGTCACCGCAGTCGACATCAATAAATGAACCAGAAGGGACCGAGCGTTGGCCAAACAGATTGGAACCCCAGCCCACCAGCGAACCATCTGGGCGACGGGCCACAGAGTGACGCGTACCAGAACTCACCGAAACCACCACGCCAGAAGGCGGGCTCGATTGCCCGCTTGAGTTGGAACCCCAAGCGGCCAGAGTCCCGTCACCACGAATGGCCACCGAGTGTTGGCCACCTGCGGAGACCTCAAGACAAACACCAAGTTCGGGGACGTCACACTGCCCAAACGTGTTGGATCCCCAAGCAACCACCTCACCAGAGGTATCGATGGCCAAGTTGTGCTCGTCTCCGGCTGAAATCTTCAGCGCTCGAAGGTTCTCAGGAGCGACCGATTGTCCAAATTGGTTGGACCCCCACCCCACCACTTGACCATCATCAAGCAAGGCCAACGCATGCCACCACCCCGCGGAGACTTCCCGAACATCTTGGATGTTCGGGAGATCGGTTTGCCCATCACCATTGACCCCCCAGGCAAAGAGATCACCGTCCAGGCTCAACCCGACCGTGAAATCTCGGCCTGCGTCCAACAAGCGGTAGGTGGGACCGGAAACACTCGCACACTGGTTCTCGTCGGAACGCCCCCAACACACGGCTTCCAGTCCTAAGAATTCACACTCGTCGGGGATGCCATTTTCGTTGCAGTCATGGAGGGTCTCACAGCGATCAGGGACACCGTTGCCATTGCAGTCTTCGCTGCCTTGACAGACGTCAGGGACACCGTCCTCATCGCAGTCCTCCAAGTTCTCACACTCGTCAGGGATGCCATTGCTGTCACAGTCCTCGAGGTCTTGACAATCGTCCGGTTGACCATCGTGGTTGCAATCGGCCTCACAGTCATCTGGCGTGCCATCTTCATCGCAATCAGGATCGCACTCGTCCGGAATATCGTTGGCGTTGCAATCGTTGCCGTCCAGTTCGCACCGGTCAGGAACCCCTGAACCATTGCAGTCTTCGCCGGGCTCACAGGCGTCAGGCGTGCCGTTGCCATCACAATCGTCAAGCTCCTCGCAGTCGTCGGGAAGACCGGAATCGTCACAATCGGTGTCGCACTCGTCAGGCACTCCGTTGCTGTTGCAGTCGTTGCCCATCAATTCACAGCGATCAGGGATTTGATTTTGATTGCAGTCGGGGCCAAGTTCACATTCATCCGGGACGGCGTTGTTGTCGCAGTCTGGAGAAGTTCCGTTGTCGATATCACAACGGTCAGGGATACCGTTCTGGTTGCAATCAGGTCCGGTCTCACATTCGTCTGGAATTTGGTTTTGGTCACAGTCCTGGGAGGTTCCACTCGACAGGTCGCATTCATCGGGAACACCGTTTTGGTTGCAGTCCGGGTCCAACTCACAATCGTCAGGGATTTGGTTGCCGTTGCAATCGTTTCCGGTCAATTCGCACCGATCGGGGACTCCATTTTGGTTGCAATCGTTTGAAGGTTCACATGCGTCGGGAGTGCCATTGGCATCGCAGTCCTCAAGATTTTGACAATCGTCAGGAACACCATCCTGGTTGCAGTCTTCCTCACAAGCGTCAGGGACGCCATCTTCATCACAATCTGGGTCACATTCGTCTGGAACGCCGTTTCGATCGCAATCGGAGGATGTGCCCTGGTCGATGTCGCACTGATCTGGGACGCCGTTGTCGTTGCAATCTGGGCCCAATTCACACTCGTCGGGAATGCCGTTGGTGTTGCAGTCCTGTGAGGTGCCGGTCGAAAGATCACATCCGTCAGGGACGCCGTTGTCATTGCAGTCTGGGTCCAACTCACACTCGTCGGGAATCTGGTTTTGGTTGCAATCCTCGGAGTCTCCAGACAAAAGGTCACAGCGGTCAGGGACACCATTTTGGTTGCAGTCCTCAAAGGGCTCGCACTCATCGAGCACCTCGTTGGAATCGCAGTCGTTCCCTTCGAGTTCACACCGATCTGGCACACCATTCTCGTTGCAATCAACGGAGGGCTCACAAGCATCAGGAACTCCGTTCATGTCGCAGTCGGCGAGATCCTGACAGTCATCGGGAATATCGTCTCCGTTGCAGTCCACTTCGCAAGCGTCGGGAAGACCGTCATCATCGCAATCGGGATCACATTCGTCCGGTCGATCGTTGTTGTCACAATCCTCTGAGGTGCCGTTCTCAAGATCGCACCGGTCGGGAACCCCATTTTCGTTGCAGTCTGGTCCAAGCTCGCATTCATCGGGGATACCGTTGTCGTCGCAATCGTTCGCGGTCCCGTCGTCGATTTCACACGGGTCCGGGATCCCATTGCTGTTGCAGTCTGGCTCCACAGGACAGGGGTCAGACTCACACGTCGCATTGGCCAGCCACTGACCGCCGAAGACCGAGCACGCGTCGGGATCAAAGTCCTCACGGCACAACAACCCGTTGTTGGGGCAAGGCAGACAGCATCGGCCTTCCACCTCGCATTGCACATCTCCTCGCCAGCAGTACAGATCCATACCGGCGAATTCTCCGCCGAGTACCTCGCAGGACTCGGGAGTGGTGTCCACGCATTCACCAGACTCCAAGCAGCAGCCCCCACCACTCAGCGCATGGGCTTGGGAGAGACCGCTTGCAAGAAGGCTCAAAAGACCAGCCAGTACCACAATTCGAGAAGAAGACACATCCACCTCCAAGACCCCCATGGGCCTTCGTCTTTCCCCCCCGAAATGTCAGCATCAAGAACCGATGCACTCGTGCACCAGTTGGGGCCGGAATCAATCCGGGCAGTTCCCCCATGAAGCCAAAATGATCATCAAATCTGAGAGCGTGACAAATCCGTCACGATCCAGATCAGCTGCACACGTGTTGCCGCAGTCGATGGTGCCGCAGATCACGCTTTGCCCCCCGTAGGTGCCCCCCGCCTCAAGGCAACCGGAGACCGTCGTGGGCACACAAATATCACCTAGACAGCAGGCCCCGAGCTCAAAGGAAGCGTTGCATTGTTCGCAGCACTCATCGGGAACGCCATTGCCGTTGCAATCTTCGCTGGTTCCATCCGCCACATCACAGCGGTCAGGAATGCCATTTTCATTGCAGTCCAACAGTGGCTCACACATGTCCGGAACCCCATTGTGATCGCAATCTGGGAGATCTTGGCAATCGTCTGGGTGGCCATCCTGGTTGCAATCGACTTCGCAATCATCCGGAAGACCATCGTGGTCACAGTCCGGATCACACTCGTCGGGAACACCGTTGACATCACAGTCGTTGCCCACCAACTGGCATTCATCCGGAACACCATCGTGGTTGCAATCGTCGCTCACGCCACCAGGACCAACATCACAGACATCAGGAATATTGTTGTGGTTGCAGTCGGGGAATGTCTGGCAGACGTCAGGGATTCCGTTGTGGTCACAATCGGGCAAGGGCTGACAATCGTCCGGAATGCCATCGTGGTTGCAGTCAATCTCGCAATCGTTCGGAAGGCCGTCCGCGTCGCAGTCTCCATCACATTCATCAGGAAGTTGGTTGCCGTTGCAGTCGTTGCCGGCAAGTTGACACTCGTCCGGAATACCGTCGCTGTTGCAGTCGGTACTTCCACCGAACGCAATATCACAAACATCGGGGATTTGATTGTGGTTGCAGTCTGGGAAGGACTGGCAGATATCTGGAATGCCATTGTGGTCACAGTCGACCAAAGACTGGCAGTCGTCGGGAACACCGTCCCAGTTGCAATCGACTTCACAGACGTCAGGGAGTCCATCATGATCGCAATCGGGTTGGCACTCATCAGGAATGCCGTTCCAATCACAATCCGAACTCAGGCCGTCGGCAAGGTCGCAGGAGTCTGGACGGCCGTTCTGATTGCAATCAGGAAAATGCTCGCAAGCATCAGGGATACCGTTGTGGTTGCAGTCATCAAGGACTTGGCACTGATCGGGAATTCCATCTTCGTTGCAGTCAAGCTCGCAGGCATCAGGAATGCCGTCCTCATCGCAGTCGGGATCACACTCGTCTGGGATGCCGTTCAGGTCGCAATCGGCACTGAAACCAGAATCAAGATCGCACTCATCAGGCACGAAGTTGCCATTACAGTCGTCGTAATCTTCGCACTCATCGGGATGTCCATTCCCGTTGCAGTCCGCAAGCTCCTGACAAGCATCGGGAATACCGTCAAGATTGCAGTCTGGAAGCAAAGCACAAGGTTGTTCGGCGCACGTGCCGTAAGCCAGCCAACTCCCGCCAAGTTCACCACATTCCTCCGGAAGCTGATCCTCGAGACACAACGCTCCACCAATGGGGCAGGGCAAACAGCAACGCCCGGTGGGATCACAAACGATCTCACCCTGCCAACAATAATTTTCGACACCTTGGAATTCTCCACCAAGACTCGCGCACAAGGCAGGAGAGACATCCACGCAGTCACTGTTCGGCAGACAGCAACCACCCGCATCAGCCCAAGCCGATGAGGATGCGAAAAAGATAAACAACAGACCACGCAACATTTGCATGTACGACTCCTTCTTGCGGAGCCAATTTGTACTCGGGCAAAACTTGAAGTCCAGTTGAATTCAGCAAAGGAGCAACTTGTGGAAAAGTCCGCTCACCGGTCATCCACGAGGTGTCACCAATTTGTCAGGGACAGACACCCCAGTTGGCAATCAATCGAACCAAGTCGTTGAAATCAACCATGCCGTCTTCCGTGAGATCCCCAAAGCAATCATCCTGAGGAAGACATTGGAGGTCAGCGCATTCGCGACCGACCACAGACCACAATCCGCCCGCTTGGCCACAGCCGGTGATGGTGGTGGGAACACAGATTTGTCCAATGCAACACGCTCCCAAGAGAGGATCACCGTCACATGTCTCACAACACTCGTCAGGAACACCATTGAAATTGCAGTCCTCGCTGGTGAGATCCTGCAAGTCACATCGGTCAGGGATGCCGTTCTCATTGCAATCCAAAGAGGGTTGGCAATCATCCGGAATGCCATCCGCATCGCAATCAGCCTCACAAGAATCGGACACCCCGTCGAGATCACAATCAGGATCACATTCGTCCGGAACGTTGTTTCCATCACAGTCGTTGCTGAAACCTTCGATGATGTCGCACTCGTCGGGATTCCCGTTCAAATTGCAATCGAGCAGATTCTCGCAGCTGTCGGGAATCGAATTCAGATTGCAATCGCCACTTGTTTCGCAACCATCCGGAATGCCGTCTCCATTGCAATCACCTTCGCAGTTGTCAGGCGTGCCATCGCCATCACAATCAGGATCACATTCGTCAGGGATTCCGTTGGCGTCACAATCCTGACTGACGCCTTCTTCAATGTCACAATCATCCGGAATGCCGTTCAAATTGCAATCGGTCGGCGGAGGGCAAGGATCAGACGAACAAGATTCACATGATGACCAGGACCCGCCGAAAGCCAAGCACCCGGAGATGGTGATGGAATCCAAACACAGAACACCGTCGATCGGACAAGGCAGGCAACACCGGCCGTTGGTGATGCAATCGATTTCTCCTTGCCAACAGAATTGATCTGATCCGAGGTAGTCCCCCCCGAAATTGGCGCAGGTCTCCGGCGTCGTATCAATGCAGGCCCCGGTGCACAGGCAACATGCCCCCGCAGCCAATGCCTGAGCATCCTGCTCCACCTCGGCGTGTGCCGGTGAGACAACACACCAAGTGGCAACCAACCACATGGTCAATCGAGTGTGCAAAGCCAATCCCCACCGGCCGGACATGGAACCTACTATAGGGTTACGGCCCCGGATTCGACCATAAGTTCATAGAAATAAGGTACTTATCGGCAGAATTAGTCCGCAACTGGGTGCCAACGGCCCTCAACACAGCACCAACGCTTGATGCGCGGTCCAGATGGGATTTCAGCCAGACCCTCGGGCGAAACCACGACATGCAGCGTGGGATCAGATTCACCAAGACCGAGAACGCTGGGGAGCCCTGAATCTTGGAAGGCATGCAGCATTTTTAACTCGGTCAACAGGAGGTGTGGAGTGGGGTGTTCGAGAACCACTCCCCAATCCTCACCATGAGAGTCCCGGACCACTCGACCAGAGCCACCCGGAATCTTCCAGGAGCATGGTTGAAGATGTTCAAATCCTGCATGATTTGCAGAAGACGTTGATTCAGGGGAATGGTGCTTGTCAGCCTCCGGGGTTGGTGGAGAACCCGGAGCTACCTTCGTGGGGGATGCAGAAAAAGCCTCTGCAGGAATCTGTTCCTCTGCAGGCTTTGCTTGACCGACTGGAGCTGCGATGCGAACACCCGGACCTCGCAGCGGCGGGGCTGGCTCGCTGACCGGAGCAGAGGTTGGGACAGGATCGCCCCGTAAGAGATCATCGACACTCAGCACATGGTCTCCATCCACCGCATCATGGAAGTGTTCGGTCAAAGCCATTCCATCCAGATCGGAATCCAACTCGACCTCCTCCCAAGGCTGATGCAAACCATCAATCATGGGAACCCAAAGAATCTGTTTGGGTTGAACGCCGATCGGCAAGGCACGCTGCAATTCCCGCTTGGCTTCCGCAGTCTCCGGTTCCCCAACCACGGCAATGACTTCGATGCCGGAAGCACCAGCCGATTGCTGAAGCGCCGCCAGCGACTCTGCAAGGTTGGGGCCAAGTCCGGTCACCACCAAAGTTGGCCAAGCAGGTGCAGAGGCCGCCGCAGCGGGAATCAGCAAGCGACGTGTCGCCGGAACTGCCGCCAATTCTTCAATGGACGCACCCACTGGCACTTCAGAGAAGTTCCCACTGAGGAACGCACAGGGCTTGGAAAGTTCAGAGCGAACCAATAAGACCGAACCAACATCCTCCGCCATGCGATCAACAATGGTGGGAAGCCAGAGGGCCGGTTGGACTTTGACTACCCCATATCGAACCAAAAGATTCGAAGCGGGGGTCGAGGGACCAATGAAGCCAACCGCACTCACGCGGTCACCTCAGCGATGGACACCGGCATTCTGTACTGATTGCGTTCCAACTTTGAGCAGTGGATGTCGGCCACGGGGTCTCGCCCGGATTCATGAACCATGTATTGATGGGTGCCAGGTGCCAGAGGCACTTGAACCACCGCCATGTTGGGCCGCTGGGGATCACGCTGATATCGGTGACGACCTGGCGTCCACTGGTTGAACTCACCAATCACCGAAGCCTCCGGTGCTTCCTCGCTCCACTCCCGGCGGAACTCAACGCCGCCTGGGATGGAGACTGGTCCCAAAGTGCAATCGTCTTGCACCTCCACACCCCTGGAAGGTTCTGCCGCGGACGCGGCGGAGAATTCCGGCCGACCGGGTGTCACCGCGACAGCTCGAGGCGGTTCATCCTTCACCTCTGCCGAGCGAATCAGCCTCGCCGTCACTTCGGCGATTCTGGCATTTCGTCGTGGCGGGTCACCAGGGTCAGCTTCGGGCAAAGGCGGATTGCTGATCAACCAACTGGCGACGGCAGCGTAATCCTGCGCGGCCGGGGCCGTGGGTTGATGTGTGGCGACCGGCACACCCCGGACCGTGGCTTCACGCACCGCATCATCATCCCGGATGGCCGTGGGCAGAATTTGGCCCGCGAAGCGTTTTTCCATGATGCTCAACAAGTTCTTGGAGAGATCCGAGTCGCGAAGCATGGTTGGCAACAAGTGGCAGCAGATCTGCCTTCGATACTCCTGAACCACACTGTTCAGGAACTCCCACTG
>Ga0160423_10003923_pt1 | contig 12306 bp, 5 predicted proteins | sample CRUFie14St8metaG_FD_108191 | JGI IMG/M metagenome (GOLD analysis project Ga0160423, IMG submission 108191) | Marine microbial communities from the Costa Rica Dome - CRUD Field 142mm St8 metaG | ecosystem: Environmental > Aquatic > Marine > Oceanic > Photic zone | place: Costa Rica: the Eastern... | reverse complement strand
GAATTCCTAGAGGTGGACTAAAGATTCCAAGTTTCCCTAAGATTCCTTTTGGCGGTGTCATAAGAAATTTTGCCGGACCATTTATCAATACTATTCTTGCTATTTTTGATTATAAAGGCAGAAAAGCTGCTGGACAAACAAATGTTCAGGCAGCAACGGGAACAGGTGGAGGAGTTCTTGGCAGCGTTGCTGGCGCTGCATTGGCAGCAACACTATTTCCAGAACCATTTTCTAGTGCTGCTGGAATACTTACCCTAGGCATCTTAAGTGCTATAGGATTTAGTGTTGGTTCTGGAGCAGCAGATAAAGTAACTGGTGCAGATAAGGTTGGAGAATATCAAGAGGGCGGTAGAGTTAGAAGAGTAAAACGTGGTATTGATATTAAAAAACCAAGGAAAAGAAAACTTAGAGCTGTCAAACCAAGCAGAGAACTATTACCGCCGTTGCCCACGGTAGATGAGGGTAAGTTAGATGATAATCAAAAAGAAGAAAATAACAGAGCGTGGTGGGATTTCCTTGGATGGGCTGGCACAGGAAATGCTGAGAAACCACTTGGACAAGGTGGAAAAATTCTTGCGGAAAAAACAAGAAAAGTTGGGGATCAGTTAGGTAAGAACAACTATTTTGGACCTATCTTGAGAGTGGCATCCAAAGTTATTTTAGATCAAGAAATAACCTCAAGAGATTATACAAATATTGGTCGGGGTATCAATTTATTAATGGACGATGGTGTAACAAAAGGAAAAGTCGGAATACAAGGTCTTAATGAAGGGGGACTTGCCCAGAAACTTCAGTTTAATACGATTAAATGGGTATCTAAAACCTTCGAGAATTCTTTAAGAGATGATTTAAAAAAGAAATATCTACCTAGTTCTAACTATGGACAGACTCCTGGATCTACTTCTGGACCAGGTTCCACACCAGGTTCTAGAGACTCTGCTACTGGTGAGTTGGGATATACGTCTGGTCCTGCTGGATCAAGTGGAGATACTCTCACTATGGCAAGAAACTTGATGAGGGATCTTAATCTGACTGAAGCACAGGCTGCTGGCATTGTTGGTAATATGATTGCTGAGTCTGGTGTTGAGAATGCTCGCCCACAGAATACTCCAAGCGGAACAAAGGGTCCTCTGGTTGTTGATGGCGTAACTGGATATGGTATTGTTCAGTGGACATCCAAAGGTAGGCAGCAAAAATTATATGATTATGCTAAGAATAAAGGACATGACATGTCTAAACCATTGACAATGGATATTGAATACCAATTCTTCTTGAAAGAATTTAGAGGAGACTATGGTTATGTCCTAGACCAAATACGAAAAGCAAAGACTGTAAAGGAATCTTCTACTATATTCATGCAACAGTATGAAGTCCCTGCTGGATATAGGACAAATGCTAAGATCATGGAGAGATATAATATGTCTCAACCTGTGTATAAAAAGTTGTCTAGTGGTCAAGGAACTGCAACTGAGGGTAAAGGAACGTACATTGCACCACAAAATGTAACTGCCCCCGACTTATCTGGAACTGAACAAGGAGAAGGAAATGAAGCAACTGCTAAATTGTTGAAAGACTTTCCTCAGATTAAATCAAGAGGTAGTGCTCAACAAATCTATGCATCTGGTCTTGGATATTTTCTTAAGAGTAGTGGGGCAGGAAGACCAGGTAGAGGAGACTATGGCGATCCAAGAGGCGGTGATATGGAGCACCCAGATCATGGCGGAATAGTCGCTAGGCATCGTGGGACTGGACATCACAGAGGTGTTGCACTGGACCTTGGTGCATATAGTGCCACGATGGGATCATATCAAGATGATCAAAGAAAACTTTGGCCATACATTTCTAGATATCTAAAGAAGTATGGATTAAATAAAGAACCATTTATTCCCCAAGTTCTTCATGGAAGAGGTGAAAGTTTTTCTCCAGTGGGACCTAGTAGTGGTGCTGATGGTGGACATGATGATCATTTCCACGTAGAGTTCCATAAGGGTGGTTTAGTTGGAGGTAGTGGATTAGTTAATGCATTGCTGAAAACTGGTGAGATGGTTATTGATGTTGATAGTACAGGTCCAGCTAAAGATTTATTACTTGCAATCAACCAGGCATCAGGTAAAGAAGGAATCATTAAAGCGATTAGAGACTATGCTCCTTATGATGCGAGAGCAGAGCAGACAGTCATAGTTCCTGAGGAAAGTGGAGAGATGCCACAAGAAGAATCTAGTGCAAGTGGCGGTTCCTCTGGTATGGCAATGATTCCACTACCCATTGATATGTCAAATCCATTCGAGTTCTTAGAATATCAAGGTTAAATAGTAATAAGAGGTAACTATAATGGCACAACAAGTATTTTCTAAGAATGCAGAACCTACTAATGTAGAGCAGATAGACATTCTTTCAAACATAGATCCAAGTAAAACTGTTAGTGTTATTGGTGGGTTTGCTGGAATGACTTATACTGAAAGTATAATGAGTGATACTATACGAGTGAATATCAATTTTATTGATAGTGGTGATAGTATTGAAGGTAAATCTGTGACTGAAGGATTGCCTTTAGTTGGACAAGAGCAAGTTAAATTAAAGTTTTCTGACAATAACGGCAATACACTTGAACCCACTTTATATGTGAACAAAATAAATCCTGCCTCTGACAGAACGCAAGACTCTCTTATATCTCTTGATCTAGTATCTAAAGAGATTATTATGAATGAAAAGAAAAGAGTTAATCAAAGATTTGACGGTAAGATTTCTGATCATATTAATAGGTTGATGACTGACAAAAAATATCTTGGTACAGAAAAAACGGTTGACATTGAACAAACTTCAAACTTATATAATTTTTTTGGTAATAATAAAAAACCTTTTTATACTGTAACTTGGTTGTGTAATAAATCCGTATCAGAAAAAAATCAAACACTAGGTAAAAGTGCAGGATACTTTTTCTATGAAACTTCTGAGGGATATTTTTTTAGATCTATTGATGGTCTGTTAGATCAAGAACCAAAATTAAATTTAATTTATAATGAAACACCAGACATTAATGGGAATATTCCAGCAGGGTACGATCAAAAAATACTTGATTTTAAAAAGGATAACAATATCAACGTTCAGAAAAAGTTACAGATGGGTGCTTTTTCTAGTAGAACAGTTTTGTTTGATCCCTTTACATGTTACTATGAAGTGAAGGCACCAAACGTATCGGAAAGGGGTGTTGAGGATTCATTGAAAAAAGGTGGTAAGGATTTATATCTTGGCAAGACTTTCAGAAATAAAGAGTTTGATCAACAGGGAGCTAATGAAGAGTTCTCAAGAACAACTTACTTCTTACTTGATAAAGGAACTGCTCCTGCAGGAAATACTGATCAACAACTAGAAAAGTCAGGAGAAGAGAACTTTGAGTATGGTCAGATTGCAAATCAATCTTTAATGAGGTACAATCAAATGTACTCAGCGAGAGCGAGTATTACGATTGCAGGTAACTTTTCTTTGCATGCCGGTGATGCGATTTACATAGACTCACCAGGACTTGAAAGACAAAGAACTTCTGATGTAGACCGCAAAGATGGTGGGCTATATATTATAACGGATATCTGCCATCAAATTACGTCTGAAGGAACATTTACACAATGTAATCTATCAAGAGATTCCTTCGGAAGAAAACCAAAGTAGCACACATAAAAAACCATGTCTGATAGAAGTATTCAACAACACATCAACGACGATAAGGATATGCTGGAAACAGCAACTCTGTCTCCACAGATGCGTCGTCACGTAGCAGATGAGTTGGATCATCTAGAACACTACCAAGCAAATCATCCTGACGATGATCACGACCCCACCCCACTTGAAATGTATTGTGACGAAAATCCAGATACGGATGAGTGTAGGATTTACGAGGATTGATGGAAACTTCTGGAGGACTATTTAATCCTGGATTTCTTGGTGCATCTTTTCTTTGGTGGGTTGGTCAGGTAGTTGACGACTCCACCTGGAGAGATAATATAAACTCGGGAAATTATGAGGACAAGTATAGTATTCCTGGTTGGGGCAAAAGATATAAAGTAAGAATCATTGGTCTTCATGATCAAGGTGAGACAGAGATACCATCTGACCAGTTGCCTTGGGCAAATATCATGTATCCTGTTACGGCAGGTGGATTCCAGACGAATAGTGGTCAATCACCAAATATCCGTCAGGGAAACATGGTGTTTGGTTTCTTCCTTGATGGGCAGGACCAACAAGTACCTGTCATTATGGGAGTGTTGGGTAACAACTCTCAGACAGAACTTTCACAAATCATTGGCGATAACTCTGTCACTAATGCACAAGCAGGAAACATTGGTAAGAGTGGATATGCTGTTGGAAGTAAAAGCAAAGGCAATTGTAGAGAGATTGCGCCCGATCAAGATAAGGTAATCAAACAACCCGCCAGAAAAGGTGGACCCGATAGATCGAGGACTGTAGGAAAGCATCCATCAGGTAGTGCAAACTCCACACCCACTCTTGCTAATGATCCAGACGCAGATAAATCTTTAGATGCTACTCTTGCTAGAGAGGATGCGGCATTACAAGCAGCTGAAGACGCAGGACTTCTGTCTCAAGAGGCAGGACCAGGTGCAAAACCAGCTCCAGGTGCTACCCTTGAGAATGAAGCAGTTCATCAAATCACTGCCGGAGATGTAAAAAGATCTGACAAGTGTGATGAAAAAATAGTTTTGATGAAAGCAAATCCTGATGAATTTGTTCAATCTTCACTTAAAGGAATACAAACTGTAATTGAGAACCTCACAGTTAAAGTTGACAAGTATCTTCAAGCGATACAAAGTTATGTGGATGCAGTCTCCATCTCCAAAAATATTGCAAGTTTAAAGCAATTGATTCAGAGTGCTGCAGAAGAGATGACAAAATATATGAAAGTTATAATGGATAAGGTGATGGAATATGCAATGAAGATTCTCAATCAAGCAATGAATAAGGTTGTTGCTGCACTCCCTTCAGCTTTTAGATATCAAATGTCTGATATGAAGGAAGTTCTTACAGAGTTATGTTTATGTTTGTATGGTAAACTATCAAGTGGACTTTTTGAACTCATAGCAGGTGCTTTAACTGATGCTTTAAATCCAGATCAACTTGAGAAAGATGCGAATGATAGAGCAAATAATGGTGAAGATGAAAATGGTGGTAGACTTGGAGATAGAACAAATCCTCAAGTCCCCATTTGTTACTCTGAAGATATCGTAAGTTCAGTTCTTGCAGGTAAGAGAGGTGCTATTGATAATGCTAATAATAATTTAATTGAGAATATGAATGCATACATGGAAGATATTAGTAATATGTTGGCGGGAGTTTCTGGTGCATTATCTGATGTTAAAAACTTAATCCCCGATATTAGTGGTGGAATCACATCTGCACTGAACTTTACTAATATAAGTCTTAATGTTTTTGGATGTGAGTTGTCCCCTAATGTTGCGACTTCTGATTTTTACACTTTCTGCTCCGGTGGGGATGGGCAGTCACAAGGAAATCTTCCTAGCGAACCTGCTGTGGCAAAAGGAATTGAGAATGCAACTCCACCTCCTTCTGTGGAGACTGTACCTTATGCTGAACCAACAAAAGATACTCCGACAGTGGTTAATGATGATCCCATTGGTCTTGACGCAGAACTTGAAAGATCTAAAGCGGGAGACACATCCGGTCTTGATGACGCTCTAGAGATTTTATAATAAATATACAATATGAAGACAAAGCATAATCAATAATGTCATTCAACCTCTTCGGACCCACACAAAAGAGAGATATTAGGGTCGGTTACATTTCGACTGATAGAGGATATGTTAAAGGTATCTCAGTTTATGATGCCAATAAATATGCTTTCAAAAATCCTGGTACAATTTTCATATTAGAAACGAGAGACAGTACAAGATATCTAAACATTAATGAAGTCAATAAGTTAACATCAGACGATATAATTCCAAAGAAAAATGCTGCCGAGGGAACTTGTCCAGGGGTGATTGGTTTAACCCCACAACTCCCCTTTGATGATGGCATAGGAACCGGAGGACCTGGCAATACAATCGACCCTAGGTCAGTTCTCCCTCGTGGTCCTCTTGGTCCCATCGTTCCAGAGGGACCTGTTGATAATGGCACCACTAGTTCTCAACCAACTGGTAGTCAAAACACACAGACTAATGTTCCTGATGGATCTCCACTTGTTGTAATATCTGGTTGTGGTGGTGTTGGTGCAAAAGCTATTCCGGTTATCGGAAATGATGGTGGTATTTTAGATATAGTTGTGACTTCTGGTGGTTTTGGATATAAATGTCCACCGCAAGTTACTATCATAGATCCCAATAGAGTTGGTAGTGGCGTGGTTGCTACTTCAACTATTGGTGTTACCACATCTCCATCATTACTTACTTACACTGATGAAGATGATTTTGAATTATATAATTTTGATCCTTCAAATGGTGATCCAGATTTACCTGGATATGGAAATAGGATAGGTCCTGATGGAGAAAATCTAGGTGGGTGGGATCCGACATTGTTTGCCACGTTTGCTAAAGATCCCATTGCATCTGAGATAGAAAAATATCAGAAGTTTCTTAAGCAGTTAAAAAATCCTTGGTGGACCACAAGAAAAGAAACACCTCTGAATATTTCTTTTGGTAATAGAAGAAGCAGGGTTAAACACGATGTTGTTCATCCTGCCTGGGAAAAGGAGTTTATGAACAAATATGCAATATCGCCTGTGCCTCCTTCAAATGTAGGCGGAAGTGATTTTGCAGGTAGATGGTGTACATTTGAGTGGGAAGAAAACTTCCCATACGCTGGAGAATATATCTTCAGAGGTATGGCAGACAACATCGGTAAGATGTATCTTGATAATGAAATCATCATGAAGGTGAATGACTTTAAAGGTGGAGCAACCGTAGTTAAAAAAAATATTGAAGAGGGTGTTCATCGTATCAAGGTTGATCTTTATAATAAACCGATTAAAGAACTGGTAAAACTCTCAACTGGTAAGGAGGGGTGTCCAACGAATATTGACTTTAAGGTAACAACTTCTGCGGCTTTTGCTAATGGTATCAGAATTCCTGGTTTAAATATTGATCTTAAAAAACAGTATAAAGGATTGCAACTGAATGAAAGTTTTCAGCGTGAAGTGCAACGTGGTGTAGAATATGATGTCTTTATCACTAGTCCACAGAGTAAAAGAATACGAATAAGAACTAAAGGAGAATCTGTCTTACAAGTAGAAGAAGCAAATGATAATGACTGGCAGGATCTTGTATGCACTGTAAGTTGTGGTAGATTTATCAAACTTAGGGGTGATAGATGTAAACTTATATTTGATGAACCAAGTCCACCCCAATTGATTCCAAGTAATCAAACTCAAACTGAAACAAATGTTTTTAATACGACTGACTTTATTGACAAAGCAGATAGAAAACTTTGGAGAACTAACCTTTACAATAATCCAGGATTCTTAAATGAGTATGGTGTCTGTCCATTCAATACGATTACCAAGATAAATGAAGATTATGATGGAGTACATATTATTCGTTGGGAGCGTGTTAATTTTCCCGTTGATGGTAACTATAAAATTGAGATTGAGGTAGACGATAGTGTAAAACTATTCATTGGCAACAGATCTGGTGATGGCAGAGCACACATAGGCAATGGACTAAAAAGTGTGGAAGATGGTGGTGATGAAGTTATCATTGAGAAAAAAGGATTTGTTGGTGATAGTAGCAGAGGCACAGGAAAAAGCACTTACTCTAGATTTTTTAGAAAGGGTCAATATAGACTCAGAGCAGAACTTTATCAAAAACCAGGGGGCAACTTTGGTTTTGAAGGAGTTATTAATAAAAATCAATCTAGTCAACCTTCCAATAAAACAGTTGTTACTGCAAAATTTGTTAGACGTGGCAGAGAAAACTATTTGAAAGTTGATGGATCAGGATCTGCTCAAATATCTTTTAGATTAAAAGTGATTGATGATCCAAGAACCACTGAAACTTTTGCATCTAAGGTTAGAATAGGAAAGGGTCCTAATGATTTCATTGAACTAAAAAGAACAAAGGGCGAAGAGGATGTAGACAGGGGACAATTTAAAGAAAGAGAAACCATTACAGGTTCAGCATTTTTTGAGGCAGGCAGAGAATATTTGATCAAAAGAATAGGATCCTCTCAGGGCACAGAGGGGGGAATCGATTCTGTTAGAGTTGATAATAATGGAAGTAGAATCAGATTTAATGAGGACCTTGGTGATGGATACGAACTAAATGGTGATCTTGTAATTACAAAGGTAAAAGGATCTCAGCGTGAAGTACAACCTCCACCTGTCAGAGGACTTAATCCAATGGCACTTGCCATTAAGATTACATCAGACGTGGAGGAAACTCTTAGAATTTCACCAAAAACTTGGAATGAAAACCCAATGGGAGCAGCGTTCACTATTGAAGCACCACTCCCACCCATTCCAATCTCCCCTAGAACTTTCAGTGAAGGTAGATGTCCAGAAAACCCAACATGGACCACTAGATTTCCTGGTGGTCAAGAGAAGTGGTGGCCTGTAACCCATAGATTTGGTGATGGATCAAGATCATGGTCTAAATTTATGAATAGATTTGCGATTTCTCCTATCCCACCTCTGGGAACTATTAATACTGATGGTGGTGGAATAATCTACTCAAACTCGTGGGAGTTTAATGTTCCTCATGCTGGATTTTATGCGTTGAAGGGAACCGTTGATAATGGAGGGAGAATATTAGTTGATGATGTGGAAAGAATGCGTGGAGGTTACTTCCCCAGTGCAACATTCTCTGCTCCTGCAGATGTGCCACAAGGAAAGTTGGCAGGATTTAAGACTCAATCTCCACCACTACACAAGTTCTTCCTGGATGAGGGACAGCATAAAATTACCGTAGAGGTAGAGAATCAAAAAACTAAAAAGCAAAAAATAGTAGAGAAAAAAATCTTTAGCACAAAAGACTGGAGAAATAATAAAACAAACACTGGAAGAGTTGAGATCAACTTCAAGGTAACAACTGCTGCTGATTTTGCTAACTCAATCAAGTTTGGAACTGGATCTGGAGATGAAGGGTTCTCCTTTGGAAAGTCTTATAAAGGTTCTCAACTTAATGAATCAACCACTAAGGTTTTAGAGGGTGGAAAAGTATACGATGTCGTTTTTGATAGCAACTCAAAGGGTGGTGGCACTACAAGTAACGGCACAAAAACTTTCCCTATAAGAACTGAAGGTGCTAGTAGAACTGCTGGAAGGAGACTCAGAAATAGTAAAGAAATTCAATTTGATGACGATATTGATAATGGATTTGACGAGAATGCCTCATTAAGAATTGAATCAACCTCTCCTGGTGTATCCGCAAGGTTTAGTGACGATGCCAGTGAGTTGATTGTTAAGGGTAATGGAGATGTTTCTTTGAGATTTAGTTGGGATGACAATCCAAGTACTAAAGGACTTTCAGTTGGAACTTTAAAAGTTGGTAGAGGTGATAAGGTTTCATGGACTTCTAGGCAGGTGAATAAAAGAGGTTCTGATAGGAAGACAATTAATGTAACACAGGATCCATCACCATCCCCCGGTAGACCTAATATCAGACTTAGAAATGCTGGTGAAAATGTAGTTCAGATGGAGGAACACACTGATAATGATTGGCAGGATCTTGTTGTCACTGCATCAAAGGGTAGATTTTTTGACTTTAATGGTAGAAAATGTAAATTTGTGGCGGAAGCACCTATAAAAGACGCAAGAACAGTTCGGGATGGTGTAACATATGAGGGTCCACGATTATTTGTCATTAAGTCTGGATCAGCAGTCACGATCTGGAGTAAATACATGCAGGAAAATGCTGTATCACCATTTATTCCGCCAATTAATAGAAGTAATTCTGCTATCGTTGGTGATAGAACTTACATTTGGAAAAACGTTGACTTTTTTGAAAGTGGTCGTTACAAGTTCTTATTCCAATCTGATGATGTTGCTGTTCTTTATATTAATGGTAATAGAATTTTAGAATCAAGATCTTTTAGAGGAGATCCTATCCCGTCTTATGCTGAAATTTCTGCGGGAAGATATGAGGTTAAAGTTGTCTGTAATAATATAAATTTATCGCCAAATGTCTTAGCAGGAAATAATCCAACTGGTTTTGCACTCAAAGTTTTGAAGGATGTGATCATATCAGAAACTTCATCCCCCTGGACAGACAATCCTGTTGGTATATCCGCGATTCTTATTCCACCACCTTGTCCAAAAGTTGTTGATGGTAAAGGTATCGTTGTTGATATTGATGTTAAATCACCTGGTAATGGATTCCCACCAGCTCCGCAGGGAGGAGTTCCTACTGTAGTAACAATAAAAGATATTGAACCAACTCTTCCTGGAATCAATTATGATCCAGAGGATAAAGCGATTGTCAATAATATTCCGGTTCCTATCGAGGTAGATAATTTTGGTAGAGTGACTGGCATTAAACCGAATCCTAGTGCGCCCATTGTTGTGACAGATACTCCTGTGGTTGAGATTCCATCTCTGACTGGTGTAGGATTCAGGGGAACACCTATTATGCAGACTACCATTGTTCCTGAACTTGTATTTGACGATGCTGATATTATCCAGGTGACCGACTTGGTTGGTCTAAAGCAAAATGGTTATGTTAATGGCAAACCTTACTATGGTAGTGTATTCTCTAAGAATGGTGAACTATTCGCTGGTATCGTAGAAACCACTGGCGTTCTGGTCCCGGTTTATGCTACACTTCAGGAGAGTATTGATAATAGAGTAACCACTAGACCTTCTGCGATTCTCAGGCAAGGTACAGATACTAATAGTAATAATCCTAGACTCAATATTCCAGGAACTCCCGAAAATCTCATCTAGATAGTAAGTAAGGTATTATAGAAAATGGCGACAAATCCGACCACTAATAATGATAGGTTACCTAAAAAATCTGGTGGTGGTAGTAACTTAAAGTGTAACTATACTGCCATCAAGTATGGTAATGATCATGGATCAATTTCTTTTGGAAAAATTCATAAGAAAGCAGATGTAACGTCCGATATTATGCTTGCTGCCTCTGATGGTGAGCATTTTATGTCCTTTGATAAAGATGGACAACGAAATGGTTGGACTACAATCATGAGTCCTGGAAACTTTCAGGTTGAGTGTGGTAGTAATAGACAAGAAAGTGATGATTCCTGCATCATCAACGCGAAGAATGGTAATATTGACATTATTGCCACAAATGGTAAAATAAGATTACAGGCAACTGATATTGAACTCGTCGCTGTTGGTGGAACAGGTGACAAAGGTAATATCATAATGACTGCGACAGAAAGTATTTCTGCCGACGCAAAAAAAATCCTACTATCATCAAAGATTAATACTAAAATTATGTCAGCAGGAATCACTGAAGTGATTGGTAATAGTTGCCTTAAACTATACGGATCTATTATTCGTGGGGTTAGTGATGCATGTGCTGTTAAAGATAGTAAAGTCGGTGGTCAAAGATATCAAATACAACAAAATAGAGTGTAATCATGTCATTTAATTTAGACGACGCTAATGTTGGCGGTCAAATAAAAGTAGGAACTGGCATTTTCCCTGCTATTGGTGAAGGCGTCACTAGGGTCAATGGATCCGCAGGTATTGAAGGTCCTATTGTGATGGGAAATCCCACCACGTTTCCCTTTCCATATGCCACTGTAAATATTGCACCATTAACCAATAGTGACGCACTACCACCCTTTATTCCTGGTGGATTTTGTTATGGACCAGCAGCCAATCCATTTTCTCTTGCAGTTAATGGTTCTGCAGGATTTTTAGGTCCTGTCAATACTGCACAAAACGTGATCGTAGGTGGTAACTGTCTTGTTCAGGGCAATGTCATATCAAATTGCGGTGCTCATATTCTTGCTGCTAAAAAGAATTTCGATATTCCACACCCTACAAAGAAGGGATACAGACTGAGACATACCTGTCCTGAGGGTCCATCCAATGATGTTTATTATAGGGGTAGGGTCACCAATAAAACAGAAATTATTCTGCCGGATTATTGGAAGGAACTGGTTGATTGGACAACTATCACGGTTAACCTTACTCCTATCGGAGCGCATCAAAATGTTATTGTAAAACGAATTGATGAGCAGAAAGTATATCTCCAGGCACATGGAGGTATGCCAATTAATTGTTTCTTCCATATTTACGGAACCAGAGCCGATGGAGAAAGACTCATCCCCGAATATGAAGGAGAGTCACCAGCAGATTACCCAGGTAATAACGATGAG
>Ga0160423_10003922_pt1 | contig 12306 bp, 12 predicted proteins | sample CRUFie14St8metaG_FD_108191 | JGI IMG/M metagenome (GOLD analysis project Ga0160423, IMG submission 108191) | Marine microbial communities from the Costa Rica Dome - CRUD Field 142mm St8 metaG | ecosystem: Environmental > Aquatic > Marine > Oceanic > Photic zone | place: Costa Rica: the Eastern... | reverse complement strand
TGGCTTGTTCGATTACCTTAGGGTTCAGCGCTAAGATGGCATGAAGGGTTGTGTTGGGATCACTTTCCAATTTTCGTATGCGATACAAATAAAAAAGTGTCAATTTCTCATAACTGAGCAACCCAGACTTTATATGTGACTGTAAAGTGGGTATGTCTTGTTCAATAATCAAGGGTTTTAGAGCCTGATATTGATCTTCTCCAAAACGATTTAAAGCTTTTTCATAAGTTGCCCACAGATCATTTTTGTCCAATAATTTAGATTGAATGAGTTGAAACTGCATCCTCTGATTTTTATGCGTCAAATTGGCTTGAAGTTCTGCCGTTTCATCATAAGGTTTCCAATATTCTGGAGATGGATTTGTGCATGCTACAAGGCAAATGATCATTACAATAAAAGGATAAATACGCATATTCATTAAATCAAAATAGAGAATCAATAAATTCTTTTGGGTTAAAATCTTGTAGATCTTCCATCCCCTCACCAACCCCAATATACTTGACAGGGACTTGCATTTGGTCAGAAATACCCAACACCACACCTCCTTTGGCAGTGCCATCGAGTTTTGTAATTGCTAGTGCTGTGATCTCTGTTGCCTGTGCAAATTGACGTGCTTGTTCAAAGGCATTTTGTCCTGTCGAGCCATCGAGAACCAATAAAACTTCATGTGGTGCTTCAGGAATCGATTTCTGAATGACCCTCTTTATTTTTGCCAATTCATTCATCAAATTCACCTTGTTGTGCAGCCGTCCAGCAGTATCGATAATCACGTGGTCAACTCCTTGCGAAAGTCCAGACTGGACTGCATCGTAGGCCACCGAAGCAGGGTCGCTACCCATCTTTTGCTTTACGATTTGAACACCAACCCGATCAGACCACATACTTAACTGGTCAACTGCTGCTGCACGAAAGGTGTCTGCTGCACCCAAAAGTACTTGCAGACCAGTGGATTTATAAAGATGGGCAAGCTTTCCAATCGTAGTGGTTTTACCAACGCCATTGACCCCTACAACCAAGGTGACTTTAGGCTTCACATCTGTTTGGGTATCGTCATGCAACTCCAACAAGCTGGTGATTTCTTCTCGAAGAATACTTTGAAGCTCTTTGGCGTTCATGTATTTATCCTTAGCTACTCTTTTCTCCAGTAAATCAATAATCTTTAGAGTCGTATCTACGCCAATATCTGCACTGATAAGGGCTTCTTCGAGTTGATCCAATACACTTGCATCGACAGTGCTTTTACCAGCAACAGCTTTACCAATTTTATTTAAAATCGACTTCTTTGATGGTTCGAGCCCTTTATCTAATTTCTCTTTGGAAAAAAAACGTTTAAAAATTCCCATTCATGTTTTTTGTAAATGTAAGAAATAAAAAAAGCCACATAAAGTGGCTATTCAATTCATTTGTGATTAAGGCTATTTTTTAGACAGCCATTCGTTCACTTCTTCGGGAAGCATCATTGACTCGACAAAAGTATATGACCCAGATTTTTCACTTTTTTCCATTTTAATGGCTTTGGTCAATCGCTTTGATGAAGTCTGTAAAGTTGCTACTGTTTTCTTTGCCATGTCTATTTAATTTCTTTGTGAACAGTCATTTTCTTCAAGATCGGGTTAAATTTTTTCAACTCAATACGATCAGGTGAATTTTTCTTATTCTTAGTTGTGACATATCGTGAAGTACCTGCAAGACCCGAGTCTTTGTGCTCTGTACATTCTAATATTACTTGAACTCTGTTTCCTTTCTTGGCCATAACAATAGATTTATAGTACGCCTTGCGCTTTTGCCTCTTTCAGTACAGCAGAAAGCCCTTTTCTGTTGATGGTTTTTAAAGCTGAAGTTGAGAGCTTGAGCGTGATCCATTTCTCTTGATCAGTCAAGTAGAATCGCTTCTTGATGAGATTCACTTCAAAGCGTCTCTTTGTTTTATTCATCGCGTGTGAAACATTGTTTCCAACCAACGCTTTTTTACCAGTAATTTGACAAACTTTTGACATTGCAAAAATTGATTTTTGTAATCGGAGTGCAAATAAACGATATTTTTAACGTACAAACAAATGTTTTTTACTCTCTACGTCAGCATTTTTCTTGCCAGCTCAAGTGCCTTATTGACTGCCTTTTGGACTGTTTTTTCTCTGTTTTTTCCAAAATTATAAGATTCTACCCTTTCAAAATCGGGGCCGACTAAAGCTATACAAACAGTTCCAACCTCAACATCAGAATCGCCTTTGATAGGACCAGCATTGCCAGTGGTTGCGATAGCATAATCGCTTTTCATCTGTTTTCGAACCCCTTTGGCCATTGCCAATGCAACCTCCTCACTCACGACAGAGTGACTCGCAATCAGTTCCTCTGACACCCCCAAAACTTTGCTCTTGACTGATGTTTTATAAGCAACAATACCCCCAAAAAAATAGCCAGATGCACCAGGGATAGACGATAGCAAGGCAGCGATACGACCACCAGTACAGCTTTCAGCTACTGCAACTGATAACTGTTTATCAGTCAATATTCTTCCAATTTGTGCCTCAATTGGGCGATCTTCCTCAAAGCCAGTGATGATATCACCAATCAATGGATAAAGGTCATCAAACTGCTGGTCGATCTCTTTTTGGAGTTGGTCTTCATTTTCTCCTCTTGAAGTTAAGCGCAATCTCACCCGACCCAAATTGGGAAGATATGCGAGTTTGATGTGAGAAGGCAAGGCTGCCTCCCAATCATGAATCACCTCTGCAATGCGACTCTCACCCCAACCATAAGTCATGATGGTTTTATGAATCAACACAGGTCGTTTAAAATGAGTTTTAAGCTTGGGAATGAGTTGAGTGTCAGTGATGCTCTTCATTTCGTAGGGAACACCTGGCAGAGCAACAAAAACAGTTGTGTTTTTTTCCATCCACATACCAACTGCTGTGCCAAATCGATTCTCCAAAATAACAGCCTTGGAAGGCAGCATTGCTTGCGCTCGATTGAGATCGTTGATTGGGACATTCACATATTGCGCAAAAAGTTTTTCAATATGATCCAAAACATCTTGGTTGTGTACCAAATGGTCATCAAAAAATTTACAAAAAGAAGTTTTAGTAATATCGTCTTTGGTAGGACCTAAACCCCCTGTAAGCAGCACAAGTGAAACACGCTTTTGGGCAGTTTCCATCGCATTGATAATCGCCTGTTCCTGATCAGAAACTGAGGTGATCTGAGAAACCTCAATGCCAATTTTGTTGAGTGATTTGGCAAGAAATGCAGAGTTTGAGTCAACAATCTGACCAATCAGAATTTCATCGCCAATTGTTATAATTTCTGCTTGCATTATTTGATATTGAGCATAAATGCTTGTTCTCCTTCCAAATGTCCTGTAAGTATGTCTCCCCTCTCTACACGACCTACTCCCGCAGGTGTTCCTGTAAACAATATATCACCAATTTTTAGGGTAAAATAACGCGTAACATAGCTGATGATTTCATCAATTTTCCAAATCATATTGGCAGTTGTGTCTTTTTGCACAACATCATCGTTTTTAGTCAACTGAAAGCTAAGGTTGTTCAGGTCTGAAAATTGAGACTTATCATACCAATTGCCAATGTATGCGGCACCATCAAAAGACTTTGCTTTTTCCCAAGGAAGTCCTTTGCTCTTGAGATCGAGCTGCACATCTCGCGCAGTGAAGTCCAACCCCAACCCTATTTCGCTGTAGTACTTGTGTGCAAATTTGGTTTGTATATGCTTACCAATTCTGTTGATTTTCACAAGAACCTCCACTTCGTGATGAATTTCGTTGGAGAAGTCAGGCATGAAAAATGGCTGCCCTTTTTGACCCAAACATGAATCAGGCTTCATAAAAATGACTGGCGCATCAGGCCGATCGTTGTTAAGCTCTTCTATATGTTTAGCGTAGTTACGTCCAACACATATAAGCTTCATGACCCACTGTTTAAAGTGTTGAGACGAATCGCAGTGAGAACCTTTTTGGTATATAAGGGAAAATCTGCTTCCATTAGCCAGCCAAAATATCCTTGTTCACGCTGAAGAACTTCAACAACTGTTTTTCCTTTGTGTTTTCCAAAACCAAAAATAGGCTCGTTTTCTTTATTCCTTAGAATATACCCTGCAAAATCTACACTGCTGTGTCGGGTGGTAAACTGGCTTAGCATGTCCACGTCATTCTCCAAGTCTTCATAATGATCAATTTGGGCTTTGAGCACCTCAAAAGTCGCTTTGGTATCTGCGCTAGCACTGTGTGCATTTTCAAGGTCTTTTGCACAATAAAATTTATATGCAGCAGTAAGGGTTCGCTGCTCCATTTTGTGAAAAATTGTTTGCACATCAATTGATTTATGCTTTTTAAAATCAACATCAATTTCTGCACGAAGCATTTCCTCAGCAAGCAAGGGAATATCAAACCTATCAGAGTTATAACCTGCTAGGTCTGAGCCTTTAAACCAACTGTATATTTCAGCCGAAACTTCTATAAATGTTGGTGCATCAGCTACCTTTTCGTTTGTAATGCCATGCACTGCTGTCGCCTCTGCTGGGATAGGCATTTCTGGATTGACCAACCAAGTCTTTTCTTTCTCAGAACCATCTGGAAAGGCCTTTAGGATAGAGATTTCAACAATTCGGTCTTTGGCGATATTGACACCAGTCGTTTCAAGATCGAAGAAACAAATTGGTCGTTTTAATTGCAGTTGCATATTATACTTGTTGTGAGGTGTCCCAGTTCTCTATTTTGTTTTTTAACTCTTTGATAAACAGGCCGCCCATGGCTCCATTGACTATGCGATGATCATAACTGTGAGAGAGAATCATTTTTCGACGAATGCCAATGAAATCTCCTTTGTCTGTTTCAACAACAGCTGGTACTTTTCGAATCGCGCCCAATGCGAGAATACCAACTTGTGGTTGATTGATAATAGGCGTTCCCATCAGGCTATCAAACATGCCTACGTTGGTCACTGTGTATGTTCCATCAGTAACATCATCAGGAGAGAGGGTTCCTGTTCTGGCACGTTTGGCTAAGTCATTTACTCTTTTGGTGAATCCAACCAAACTCAATTGATCTGCATTTTTTATCACTGGAACAATAAGATTTCCATCGGCGAGCGCAGTTGCCATACCCAAGTTGATTTCCCGCTTTTGAATAATTTTGTTTCCACTCAAAGACGAATTTAGCAAAGGAAAATCACGAAGTACTTGAGCAATAAGCATCATGAAAATCGGCGTAAATGTGATTTTTTCTCCCTCTCTTTGGAGAAAAGATTGCTTGATGCCCTCACGCCAATCCCATAAATCTGTAACATCAATTTCGATAAAAGATTGTACATGCGCAGACGTTTGTATGCTTTTGTGCATATGCTCGGCAATCAGCTGCTCCATGCGAGACATGTCTCTCACCTCACCTTTTTCAATGTTGCTAGCCATTGACGACTTAGCAGGAGGTGGTGTTGGTGTTTGCGTGGGTTGCGTTTGACGTGACTTGAGATGGTTGAGTATATCCTTTTTGGTTACTCGACCATTTTTGCCAGTGCCCTTTATTTGATATAACTCGGCATCTGAAATCCCTTCTTCTTTAGCGATACTTTTGACCAGTGGAGAAAAGTAAATATCCCCAGTTTGTGACTGTTCGACTGAAGGAGCTGGGGCTAGGATTTCTTTTGCTTTGCTTTCTAAAAAATCTTCTTTGACTTCGACATTTTTTGTAACCTCAGTTGAGGCTTCATCTTGTCCTAATTCTTCGGGAATATCTTCATCTGTTTCGATAATTGCCAATGGCTCTCCAACACGAACAACTTGGTTTTCTTCAACAAGTTTTTGGAGAAGTTTACCAGAGATTTCAGAAGGGACTTCAGAGTCAACTTTATCTGTGGCAATTTCTACAACGGCATCATCTGCTGCGATGACATCACCTTCGTTTTTGAGCCATTGGGTAACTGTTGCCTCATCGACACTTTCTCCCATAGCAGGTAGTAACAATTTGTACTCAGCCATGCTGCAAAATTACGAATTTAAACAATGCTTGTTTTCGATTTCTTTTTGGTATTTGGAATGACTGCTCCACTCCCTCTAGACAACACATCACTGCTGCCAATAATTCGCTTGTTATCAACTGAAATAAACTTATAAACATAGCGTGTTTGATGAACCTGCATAAAGTTGATTACCTCGCTCCATTGCATGGTGCGCATGTCAAATACAATTCCCATCAATTTTTTGGGCTTAACTTGAAGGACCTCGAGAAGATTTTGGCAGTGTTTGATGCTAGGAAACATATTCATTTTTACATTTTTGAAGAGCTTGGGGTTTTTGGATACCAACGTCCAATTATTTACGAGTATAGGTGAGGTTTTATCTCGTCTAGATGACGCAAACCTCTTAAACTTACTAAACAAATAAGACCCTGTGGTGAATATCGAATTTAAAAGCCAATTGTGAGAGAAGTTTTTGTTGTAGTAATATGACATCGCATTGAAAAATCGCTTTTCATAGGCTTTGTTTTTTGGGGTACTCTCTCCTTTAAAATGAATCACTTTGGATTGAGAAAAATAAAAGTTGGTGTATCCTAACTTCAAACTTCGATGTGAGATGTCAATATCTTCTCCATACATAAAGAAGTTTTCATCAAACCCCTCAAGTTGATCATATAAACGCTTGCGCATAAACATAAATGCCCCTGCAAGCACATCGGTCTTGCCATTTTGATTTTGAGGAAGGCTTAAATTGTAATACTGCCCAAAAAAACGAGAAGAAAATCTGAAAAGCCCCAAAGACTTGAACACTGCCGCCTTTATTGTTGGCAACCCTCGTTTGGACTCCAATAAAAATTGCCCTGTTCCATCAATCATTTGAGGACCTGAAATCCCAATTGTAGGATTTTCGTCATGGAATTGTATAAATTCCTCAAAGGTTTTTTGAGAAACAATGGTGTCAGGATTAAGTATACATACATAGCGACCTTTGGCAAGTTTTGCAGCTTTGTTATTTGCCTTTCCAAATCCTAGGTTATCGACGTTGGAAATCACACGTGTTGAAGGGAATTTTTGTCGCATCATTTCAACGCTGTTGTCAGCAGATGCATTGTCGATAACAATGATCTCAGCATTGATGTTAATGATAGCGGCATAAACACTTTCCAAACACAGATGTAAAAAGTGCTCTACATTGTAACTAACAATGATGACTGAAAGGTCGATTGATTTATATTGTTCCATCGAATGGGATTCTTTTTACGATACTTCTTCCTAATGACACTTCATCTGTATATTCCAGCTCATCACCAACAGAAACACCTCTAGCAAGTACAGTTATTTCAACATCATATGAGCTAATCTGCTTGTAAATATAATAGTTGGTGGTGTCACCTTCAACTGTACTACTCAACGCCAAAATGACTTCCTTTATTGTATCGTCTTTCACCTTTTTGACCAAGCTATCGATTCTCAATTCTTGAGGGCCGATTCCATCTAGAGGCGAAATTTTACCCCCCAACACATGGTAGAGGCCAGTAAATTGAGCCGTACTTTCGATCGCAATTACATCACGAACATCTTCGACCACACAAACCAATTGGCGATCTCTTTTGGGATTCGCACATAGACTACAAGTTGGCTGATCCGAAACATTAAAACATGATTGGCAGTATTGGATTTCTGTTCTCAAAAGTCGAATTGCTTCTGACAAATCCAAGCTAATTGATTCAGGCTGACGAAGTAAATGCAAAACGAGTCGCATTGCGGTACGTCGTCCAATTCCAGGAAGCTGTGAAATTTCATCAACAGCTTGTTTCAATAACTTTGAAGCATATTCCATCGCGGCAAAGGTAAACATTTGAAAGTATGAGGCAATCCAAGTATCTTTGAAAAATGAGCAGTTATCTTCTTTTATCCATTCTTCTAGGATATTTCATCGTGTTGATGATCATTGCTCGTTTGACGAAAGGCAAAGAAGACAACCAAACGTTTTTTATCGCAAACCGATCTGCTCCATGGTACCTCGTGGCTTTTGGAATGATTGGCGCCTCCCTCTCAGGTGTTACCTTTATTTCTGTTCCTGGTTGGGTTGAAGACACAGGGTTTAGTTATTTCCAAATGGTCTTGGGCTATATCGTTGGCTACTTTGTCATTGGCACTGTCCTTTTGCCTATTTATTATAAATACAAACTCACTTCCATCTACACCTATCTATCTACACGATTTGGCGCAAAGACCTACAAAACTGGGGCATCCTTTTTTGTTTTGTCACGAATCGTTGGTGCTAGCTTTCGGCTGTATCTAGTCGCAAGTGTACTCCAGTGGGTTATTTTCGAACAAATGGGGATTCCCTTTTGGTGTACTGTCATTGTAACCATATCCCTGATTTGGCTTTACACACACAAGTCTGGCATCAAAACAATTATTTGGACAGATGTATTGCAAACTCTTTTTATGTTGATTGCCCTATGCCTGGCATTATTCTACATTACAGCCTCTCTAGAAATCGAGCATCTGTTTGGATGGCTTGGTCAACAAGACAATACACAAATCTTTTTCTTCGATGATTATAAAAGTCCTTATTTTTTTTGTAAACAATTTTTGTCTGGTGCATTAATTGCCATTGTTATGACAGGTCTTGATCAGGACATGATGCAAAAGAATCTTGCGTGTAGAAGTCTGTCTGATGCGCAAAAAAATATGTTTTGGTTTACCATCATATTGACAATCGTCAATTTTGTATTTCTGATGTTAGGGGCTTTACTCACTGCCTATGCATTGGCAAATGGGATTGATGCACAAGGAGACAGGCTCTTTCCTATCATCGCCACCCAATCCGAGCTCGGTCTTGGGCTATCAATTGTTTTTCTTCTTGGGCTCATTGCAGCTGCATATAGCAGTGCTGACAGTGCCTTGACATCCCTCACAACAAGTATAAGCATCGATTTGCTCGATATCGAAAAAAGACTTAAACCAGATCGTCAAGAATACACCCGCAAACGAGTTCACCTGCTCGTATCACTTTTGTTGATTCTTGTGATTCTCGCATTTAATTATTTGATAACTGATAAAAGTGTGATTGCAAAATTATTTGAGTTCGCAGGCTACACCTATGGGCCCCTCCTTGGGTTATATGCTTTAGGAGTGTTGACAAAGGTTCAAGTGCGCGATCGATGGGTGCCATGGGTCGCTGTTTGCACGCCTATCGTAGGATATCTAATCAGTCAATGGACTTTAACAAACTATGATTTTGACTTTGGATTCTTCATCCTAGCCCTCAATGGGGCATTGTGTTTTTTGGGTTTGCTATTGATTCGCAGCAGTCAGGCTACACCCACTTTATGAGTGAACTACCCCATGTAAATCCACTTCCAAAAGCAGCAAGCATTACATGATCACCTGAACTGATTTTCCCTTCTTCCCACGCCTCACAAAGTGCAATCGGGATCGAGGCAGCAGTCGTATTGCCATAGCGCATGATGTTATTGTACACTTGATCGTCTTGTAAGCCAAACTTCTTTTGCACAAACTGGGCAATTCTCAAATTGGCTTGATGAGGGATAAGCATATCGATATCACTTGGCTCCAAATTGTTTTTTGCAAGTGCTTCACCAATCACTTCCGAAAACCTTACAACAGCATTTTTAAAAACCAATTGCCCATTCATATATGGGTGATAATCAGGATCATTTGGATCATAATTTTCAAACACTTCATGCACCCATTTTTTGGTGCTTGGACCAATTAAAGAAAGTTGTTTGGCATGCTTACCCTCAGAGTGAAGATGCGTGGAGAGTACCCCCTCGTCTGGGTTTTCATGACGACTGACAACAGCTGCACCAGCACCATCGCCAAAAATGACAGAAACTGTACGTCCACGAGTGGTGAGGTCCAAACCTCCCGAGTGATGCTCAGATCCAATGACTAGGACATTTTTATAGGTTCCCGTACGTATATATTGATCTGCAACAGAGAGGGCATAAATAAATCCAGAACATTGATTTCGGACATCAAGTGCAGGACAAGTACCAATTCCCATTATGTCTTGCACCAAAACTCCAGAGCCAGGGAAATAATAATCAGGACTTAATGTAGCAAAGACAATCAAGTCGATGTCATCTTTGCTAATCCCAGCACGATCAATTGCTTGTTGGGCAGCCTTAACACCCATGGATGCTGTTCCTTCAGCAGAATCTTTTGCTATAAATCGGCGTTCTTCAATCCCAGTTCGTTCTACAATCCAGTCATGACTCGTGTCCATCAGTGTCGATAGATCATCATTTGTAACTTTATTTTCAGGCAAGTATTTACCAAGACCTATAATTTTTGAGCTATAGTGTTTTATCATGTTATAAATTTAGTCAATTATTGTGCAAAAAGTAAAAGGTGTGCAAGTGCACACCTTATACTAAATAACCAAAAAAACAAACAAACCAAGAATTTGTCGAAAAGAAGCTATCCGTTTTTTCATAGCAATAATTCCCGATTAAGAGTTGGATAGCTCTCTTTTCTGGTACAAATATATATTGTGTTTAACTTTTTTGCAAATTAATTAAACAAAAAATATAAAAGTGTCATCTTGTCATAGAGCAAACAATGGTATTTTTTTTGCAAACACATCTGTAAATTTTAGAAAATGAGTACAGGAAAAATTAATGTTGCAGTTGAAAATATCTTTCCACTAATCAAAAAATTTCTATACAGTGATCATGAAATCTTTTTGAGAGAGTTGATTTCAAATGCAACAGACGCGACACTAAAACTAAAGCATCTCACCCAAATCGGAGAAGCGAAAGTTGAGTATGGCAACCCACTGATTGAAGTCAAGGTTGACAAAAAAGGAAAAAAACTCCACATTATTGATCAGGGCGTTGGGATGACATCTGATGAAGTCAATAAATATATCAATGAAGTTGCCTTTTCTGGTGCTGAAGAGTTTTTGGAGCAGTACAAGGACAGTGCGAAAGACAGTGGCATTATCGGACACTTTGGTCTTGGGTTTTACTCGGCATTTATGGTTGCCAAAAAAGTTGAGATCATCACCAAGTCATACAAAGATGAGCCAGCAGCGCATTGGACTTGTGATGGGTCTCCCGAATTCACCTTGAAAAAGCATGATAAAAAAGAAAGAGGTACAGAAATCATTTTGCACATCGACAAAGATTCGAAAGAGTTTTTGGAGGAGACACAGATTCGTTCATTACTCATAAAATACAACAAGTTTATGCCCATTCCAATCAAAATGGGCACAAAAGAAATTACGAAGATTGAAGGGGATGGTGATGATGCCAAAGAAGTCAAAGAAGTTGTTGATGATATCATCAATAACCCCTCACCTGCTTGGATTCAAAAACCAACAGATCTGAAGGATGAAGATTACAATCATTTTTATCGAGAGCTATATCCGACACAATTTGAAGAGCCTTTATTTCAAATACATCTCAATGTTGACTATCCTTTTCACCTCACCGGAATTCTCTATTTCCCAAAAATATCTAACGATTTAAACCTGCAAAAGGATCGTATTCAACTCTACCAAAATCAAGTGTTTGTCACTGATAATGTAGAAGGGATTGTACCAGAATTTTTGACCATGCTTCGTGGTATTATCGATTCTCCAGACATTCCTCTAAACGTGTCTAGAAGCTATTTGCAAGCAGATGGAAATGTTAAAAAAATTAGCAATTATATCACTCGAAAAGTAGCAGACAAGCTCAAATCACTCTTTAAAAAAGATAGAGAGGCTTTCCAAGAAAAATGGAATGATATAAAAGTTGTGATAGAGTACGGCATGCTTTCAGAGGACAAGTTCTTTGAAAAGGCAAAGGATTTTGCACTGTTCCCAACCACAACGGGCGACTATTTCACTTTTGAGGAGCTAAAAGAACAAACAAAAGATGCGCAAACCGGTAAAGACGGAAAACTTGTTCAACTTTACGCCTCCAATGTAGATGAGCAACATGCATATATCGAAGCTGCCAAAGCAAAAGGATACACTGTCTTATTACTTGACACACCAATTGTGAGTCATCTTCTTCAAAAATTAGAAACAAATGAAGAAAATCTCAGCTTCACAAGGGTAGATGCAGATCAAATCGATAAGCTTATCGTAAAAGAAGATTCAACGGCATCAAAATTGAGTGAAGAAAGTCAAGAGCAACTCAAAACACTTGTTGAGGGAATCGTGCCTAAAGCAACCTACACTGTACAACTCGAACCGATGGACAGTAAAGCCTTACCGTTTTTGATTACGCAACCAGAGTTAATGCGAAGAATGAAAGAGATGCAGCAGACAGGTGGTGGCGGCATGTTTGGTGGAAATATGCCAGAAATGTACAAC
>Ga0160423_10003921_pt1 | contig 12307 bp, 12 predicted proteins | sample CRUFie14St8metaG_FD_108191 | JGI IMG/M metagenome (GOLD analysis project Ga0160423, IMG submission 108191) | Marine microbial communities from the Costa Rica Dome - CRUD Field 142mm St8 metaG | ecosystem: Environmental > Aquatic > Marine > Oceanic > Photic zone | place: Costa Rica: the Eastern... | reverse complement strand
TGTTACTAACAACAACCAGTTAACTAACGGAGCTGGTTATACTACTAACACTGGTACAACTACTGCAGATAATAGTCAAACATTTACTAACAAGGGTGGTAACATTTCACAATGGACTAACGATTCAGGATATACTACTTATTCTTCTAACCAGACTCTAAACAATAACTCAAACGTTCACTTTGAAGGTTTAATGGTTGGTCAAACATCTGGTGCAACTGGTAATACTATTAGATGTGTTGGAGATATCGTTGCTTACTATTCTGATGATAGATTAAAAAATAAAATTGGTAACCTAGAAGATGCTCTTTCTAAAGTTAACAGCTTAAATGGATTTACATATACTCCAAACGAAGCTGCTCTGGCATTAGGAGTTGATCAAGATGAAGTAAGAGTAGGGGTTTCTGCACAAGAGGTACAAGCAGTACTTCCAGAAGCAGTAAAAGATGCTCCTGTTGAAAATACAGAAGGTTACTTAACAGTACAGTATGAAAAAGTAGTTCCTCTTTTAATAGAGGCGATAAAAGAATTATCTGCTAAAGTAGAAGAACTAAGCAAATAATTCGTATATTATAGTTATATGGGTTTAGTTATGAATATGGATTTGGAGACATCTGCAGGTCCAACAAAAGAAGCTTACTGTAGGATAGATACTTACAGGATAGACAAAGTTACAAATAGATTAAGGTTTGCTGTAACCTATTGGACAGATAAAGAAATTGCAGCGAAGTTTAATCGAACTTACTTAGAAGAAGGCATGAAGCAAGCTTACGGTCTATTTTCTAGTAAGGTGGTTTATTATCCTGATCAGCTTTCAGAAGGTGATGAGGTTGATTTACCAACGTTCTTTGATGTTAATATGGCTGATGAAATTGTAGTTGAAGAGCCTATTTTAGAAGAGCAAGAGATAGAAAAGGAAGTTCCTTATATATCTTTTGATGAGAATGGAGATGAGATTACTAAATATAGGAAAGTTAAAAAGAAAGAGCAAGTTGAAGTCGGCAGTAAGACAGTAAAGAAAAATAAAATTGATAACTCTATTATAGGAGATTTACCTGAATATTGTTACCAACATATAACAAAAGAATTAAAAAAATTATTTCCTAACGGAAAGATAACTAATAATTAAAAAAAGATGGCAGTACATACTTACGGAGCAAGTGATGAAATAGCATGGTCAACATTTGATACTTGGTCAAATCAATTCGGCAGTAATTCAAATATTAGCATTGATACTGTAATGAATAACTTAGAACCGGCTGATTCTGCCCCTCATCAAGCTTCGGAATTGAGAGGAAATAGTTTTCTTTATGGAAATATACACTGTTCTGGTGCATCTGGTACTATACAGGTAACAGCAGGATATTCAACTGGTACTTCTACAACTAGTATAGCTCTAGCTAATGTAAACTTTAACTCAGTATCTTCTGTTACAATTACTGCAACAGCTACATACCCAGTTTACTTAGAAGGATTTTATACTGCAGCTAATGGTGGTGGTACATTATTAGTTGATTATAATGAGCCTACTACATCAGGTACAATAACATTAACAAGCAGTACATTTAATCATACTGACATTTACGCGTATTTTGTAGATGCACATGCTTAAAATATAAATTAATAGGTTTTGAAAGTAATTTGGGTATTAGAAAATATCCATAACGACAAAGGGTTCTACAGTAAGTTTAATATTTTATTATTACTAGCTTCTGTTACGTTATGGAAAAGGAACCATCCTACTCATCGTGCAGTACTATACTGTGATGACCTCACAAAAGAAACTCTCACCTTGGCAAATGCTATCCATCTATGGGATGAGGTAGTTAAATACGAGCATACTTACAAAATTAAAAGAAGTGTTTTCTGGGCTGCAAATAAAGTAAAGACAGTATTTGAGCAAAGAGAACCTTTCGTTATTATGGATAATGATACATTGGTATTTAAACCAATGGATGAATATCTTAAAGATGAAGTATTAGTAGCTAACTTAGAAACCGGTAAAGGTTATTACCCAGGTAACATAGATCAATATGTAAAAAGACTATCTAATAAGGTTAGATGGCAACAAGATTCCCTAAACGTTTCTTTCTTATATTTTCCAGATCCTAAACTATCAGAGTTTTATGCTAGATGGAGTTTAGAGATGATGGAAGAATTTTCTGCTATGAATGTTCCTAATTCACAGTATTTAATTTTTTCTGAACAATTATTATTAAGATGGATATTAGATAATCATCCTGAATTTGGGGAGTATAAAAGTATTATATCTACCTACTGGGACTGTAATAAATGGGATTGGGGTAAAGATCATGATAAAGGAATATGGCCATTCCCTGAATCTGAATTATATTTTAAACATTACGGACCAGGAAAAAGATATGTTATAAAAGATGCAACTGATTTAGGGTATGAAGGTGAATGTGAATTATTAATCAATGCTATCAATATACCAGATTTAAATTTAGATCATATAACTAAAAAATGATATTAGATAAAAAATACATACAAAGTTTCATTACTAATAATCAGGTTATAGAAGATGATAAAACTATTCTTAAACCTGTAAATTATAGATGGACTCATGGAGCTACTGATTTTCATATGGGTGATGGATTATTAATTTATTCTATTATTCAATATATGAGAGCTAAAGTATGTGTTTGTTTAGGATCAGGAGGAGGTTTTATTCCTCGTATTATGACTCAAGCAAGGGTAGATTTATATGATACCGAAATATTTGAAGGTAATAGAGATTTCAATTGGGGTGATATAGGTACTACTTTTATAGTAGATGCTGCAAATCAAGTAGGAGGTAATGTAGATTGGTTACCAGAAGATTCCTTCTTTAGAAAAATATTTTCACCTAGAATTATAAATGATACTACAGAAAATGCTTATTATAACTTTTTTGTAAAAGAAGATTTGAAAATAGATTATTTACACATTGATGCTGGTCATTCCTATGAAGATGTAAAATTAGACTTTCAGATGTATAGTTCTTTATTGTCTGAACATGGTATTATATCTATTCATGATACCGACATTAGATACGCTGAAAATTACATAGTAACAAAAGATATAAAAGATCAAGACCATCATGATGAGTTTGCTAATGGACCTTCAGAATTTATTAAAGAGATAGGAGATGAATGGCAAAGATTTGATTTCTTTAATGAAGGAACATATCCTAAAAAACCAAGTTCAACAGGATTAACATTATTAAGACGTGATTAATTTAGTTACAGTTGTAGGGGAAAATACTCATATACTACCTCATATGTTAAAACATTATGAAGGAATAGTAGATAAAGTACATGTAGTAGTTTACAGACAATCTAAAGATGACGGAATATTAGAAGATATTTTAAAATTAGGAATTGAACCTTACGATGTTTATACAGAAGAAAAATATAACTGGGATACAGTAACTCACATTTACAATGCAGTTAAAAAAACTAAACCTAATGAATGGTGGATAGTATCTGATGATGATGAATTACAGGTATATCCAAGACCTGTTAAAGATATAGTAAATGAATGTGAGAGATACGGGTATGACTTTGTCACAGGAGGGTTCTTAGATAGAATAGGTACTAATGGTACATTTCCAAAAGTAACGAGAGACACTGATATTCACAAAGCCTTTCCTTACGCTGGTTTCTTTAGATATCCAATGTCTGGTGCTTGCCCTAATAAAGTTACATTAATGAAAGGTCATCAAGAAATAACCTCAGGTCAGCATTATGCTAAATTTAAAGATGGTACCAATAGTTGGGGGACTGAGCATTTTAAAAGAATGCCTATAAATGATTGTTTTGTTCAGGTACATCATTTCAAATGGGATGAAACCTGTATAGAAAGAATAAAAAAAGTAGCAGATGTTAAAAAAGATTATTCTTATTCAGAAGAATATGAAATAATGTATAATGCTATAAAAGATTCCGGATGGAAAATAGATATAGAAAATCCTACATATAAAGTTGAAAAATTGAAAGAATTTTCGTATATTAAGTATAATGACTATGCTCAATGGTCTGTGTTAAGAAATAAAATAGTTTTAATATGAGTCAAAAAAAGACAGCAAGTTTTGGTAAACCAACCTTCGAACAACAAATTATTGAAGAAAGAAAGTTAAAAGCTTTAGAAAAGATTGCTAACTCTTTAGATGCTCTAGCTTTATGGTTTGAAGAAGTCGATAAAGAAGAGTGGGGAGATAGAATTCAATATTATTTAGCTGAATGGCATAAAACTTTACCAAAAGAAGAAAAAGAAGAAAAAGAAGAAGAAGTAGAAGAGGATGCATAAATTAGGTATCATAGCTCCTTATAGAGATAGAGAAGAACAGTTAAAAACTTTTGTCTCTCATATGAATAACTATATACAAGATATAGATTTTGTAATAATAGTTGTTGAACAGAGTGATGATAACGATTTCAATAGGGGTAAATTATTAAATATAGGTTTTAACACCGCTATCAAACAAGGGTGTGATTATGTAATATTTCATGATATTGATTTACTACCAGTTAAAGCTGATTATTCCTATGGTGATAAACCTATTCATTTAATTGGTGAAATACAAACTCCTGAAGGGTTTGATAGAACATTATTTGATGAGTACTTCGGAGGAGTAACTCTATTCCCAGTTAGCGTATTCCAAGCTATAAATGGATATTCTAATGAGTTTTGGGGCTGGGGATTTGAAGATGATAATTTAATGTTAAGATGTACTACTAATAATGTTAAGGTTGATTATAAAGATGTTGGACAGAAAGAAAGGTTTAGTACAGGATTAAAATTAAACGGTACTGACGGTTTTGTAGCTTGTCCTAACGTATTTAACTCTATAAGAGACTTTACAATTAATACTACTGTGTCAATAGATTTTATTGAAAATCACGAAAAAGCTATAACAGACGAATATTCGATTTTTTCTATACCAGGATTCGATACAACATTAACTTATAATTCATTTAGAAATTTTGCTTTTCAATTTTGGAAAAAAGATTTAAGTTCGATGAATGTTAATTCACCTCACTACCCTGACGGGACTTATAATATTACTGTAACTATAGCAAATAGAAGAGATCCAAAAACAGTAAGCCTGTGGATTAACGGTAATCAAATAGGTACATTATCTTACGATAAGATGATGGATATAAAAAAAGAAAAGTATTTTTACTTAGGAGTAGGAAATCCTGATAGAGAAGATAAAGAAAAACGAAACTGGTTAAATGGTACTCTATCTCATTTTGCAGTATACCCAGAAATATTAAACCAGAATGAAATAGAAAGATTAGGTGCTAATATTAACAGAAGTTTATTTAGTACTATAGAATCAAAACCTATTGTTTATTATGATGGTAAGTTTATGAGGGATAGAGAACTTATAGATTTATCTGGTAATGATAATCATGGTAATTGCTTTAACACATATCATAAAGAAACTAATTTTAGTGAGGTAAAAAAAGTACCTATTCCTTACAGAAGAAATGGAGTTTATAAAGGGCTTAAACACGATGAAAACGGGTATGTTGATGGGTACTGGAAAACATGGCAGAGTAGAATAAATCAAGTAGAGTTTTATAAACAATTTTATAGTGTAGATTTTGACTCTAAAAAGGAAGGCCTCAATACATTATACTATACTGAGTTAGAAAGAAAAACTGAGGATAATGTTATTTATATTAAAGCAGCGTTAACAACTAAATAAAAAAGGTTTGAAATTAGGAGTTTGTGTACCATACAGAAATAGAGAATTACATCTCAATGAATTTATACCTAAAGTAGGTAAGTACCTTAAAGATAGAAACATCGATTTTCAGATGTATTTCTGTCATCAAGTAGACGATAAACTCTTTAATAGAGGGGCGACTAAAAATATTGCAGCTAAACATGCATTAGAAGAAGGATGTGACTACATAGTATGGCATGATATTGATATGATTCCTGTAGAAGGTGGAGGTGCAGACTATTCATTTCCTGAAAAAGCACCAAGACATATAGCTACCAAAATAGAGCAAATGGACTGGCAATTAAAGTATCATGAATATTTTGGTGGTGCTGTATTATTTAGTAAAGAGCAGTTAGAAGCGACTAATGGTTATTCAAATGACTATTGGGATTGGGGAATGGAAGATGATGACTTATTCTGGAGATGTCATAAAGAAGGTTTAACTAATGACAGTTATTTAGATGTTAATTTAGATGATTCTGAATTTATAAGGTTTAACGGAGATAATGCTTCAGCTTCTATTGATATACCAGAACAGTATAAAAACTTTAATAGAAGATCTCATACAGTATCGGTTTTAACTAGAGCATTTCAAATGCCTGATAAGAACCCTATATTCTTAATAGGTAGTAAAAAAAGAAGATATGTTGAATATCCTATATTAAGAGTACCAGGTTATGATTATGGAATATCTTTTAATAATTCTAGAGCTTTATCATTAACTTTTTGGAATACTTTTAATCAACATAATTATATGTGGTTGAAAAGATACGATAATCAATGGAGCTGGGTAACAGTAGTATTTGATGATTATAATAAACTATCTCATTTTTATTTAAATGGTACTGAAGTAGATTCTTTAGCAGGATTTGGTTCTCCATCACCATATAAGTATGAAGGTAGGTTAAAAAAATACGATGTAGATAAAGTGTATCTAGGATCAACGCCATCTGAAAAAGATGATAGTCCTATAAAATACTTTAAAGGAGATATAGCATCAGTTAGAATATGGGATAGAGACTTAACACCTACTGAGGTAAAAAATTTAAATCAAGAAGTTCCTACTGATGGTTTATTCGTAGATTTAGACCCTGGTGATTTAAGTTCTTATAATAGTGACAATATAATTATTAGTAAAGATGATATTAAAATACCTAACTCAATAATCCCACACAGAGTAGAAGGTAAGATGAGATGTTTACCACATAAAGATGAAGGTATAGTTGGCGGTAAGTTTGTTAAAGGAGAAACTACAGCTAGGAATGAAAGACGTTATGTCTTAGAAATGCAGCAAAATAAAATTAACTATAAAAATGATGGCTTAAAACAGGTTAAGTATGAGCTTGTAGGAGAAGAGATACTTACGCCGTGGGCTAAGATGATCAATGTTAAATTATGAACACATCCTACGCAAAGGTAAGAGACAAGCTCAATCAAACAGGGTGTGGGTTTTGTCTCGCTAAATGGACTCAAGTAACTATGCACTTAGGTGTTGGTCTGACTCACTCATGTCACCACCCGGTACAACATAAAATACCACTTGCAGAGTTAAAAAGAAATCCTTCTGCCTTACATAATACAAGATATAAAAAGCTTAAGAGAAAAGAAATGCTGGAAGGTAAAAGACCAGCAGAATGTAACTATTGTTGGAATATAGAAGATAATTCTAATGCTTTTTCAGATAGAACTTTTAAATCTGCTGAACCTTGGTCATTAGACCAGATGGAAAAGATTAAAACTTCTAATTGGAGAGATAATTATAACCCAAGGTATGTAGAGGTTTCTTTTTCTAATACTTGTAATTTAAAATGTGCTTACTGTGGACCTCAATATTCATCTAAATGGGTAGAAGAGATAGAAAAGCATGGTGAATATAAAACATCTACTGAATTTAATAGTATTAAGTTACTTAAAGAAAGAGATGAAATGCCTCTTAAGAAGACTGAACATAATCCTTATATAGAAGCTTTTTGGGAATGGTGGCCTGACTTATACCCAGACTTACATACATTTAGAATAACTGGAGGAGAACCTTTATTATCTCCTAATACATTTAAAGTATTAGAATATATTCAAGAAAACTGGGAACAAAATCCTAAACTATCTTTAGCTATTAATACTAACTTAGCTGTACCAGATAAATTAATCCAGAAAATGTTAACTATAGCAGAAGATTTAGTTAATAATAATAAGGTTAGAGAGTTTATTATCTTTACATCAGTTGAAGCTATTGGTAAACAAGCTGAATATACTAGATGGGGATTAAAGTATGATAAGTTTTGGGAGAATGTAGATGAAATATGTACTAGACTTCCGAAAGTAACTGTTAATATAATGGCTGCATTTAATGCATTATCAGTATTTACTTACGGTGAATTAGTTGATAAGGTATTAGAGATGAAAAAGAAGCATAATAATGGTCAAAGATACTGGATGACACCAGTACAATTAGATACCGCATATATTAGATGGCCAATGCATTTATCAGTTAAAATATTAGAACCTAAGGATAAAGAGAATATATTAGAAGCAGCAAAAAAAGCTTTGCATTATGGTTCTAATAAAATGACTAAACCTACTTACGGTTTTACTGACGTAGAAATACAGAAGATTAAAAGAGTATATGATTATGCAATAGCAGAAGATTCTTTTGATACAGAAAAATATAGAAAAGATTTTGGAATCTTTATAGAAGAAAATGATAAAAGAAAAGGAACTAACTTTAAAGAAGTATTTCCTGAATTAGCTGAATTCTATGATAAGTATAAGCCGTAGACATCCATGGGCTTTATGGCCTAATAGTATTTGCCCAGCATTTTTAGATAATCCAGCTGTAGATAGATTACAAGGAGATCAATACTGGAAGATTGATATAACTTTTGAGTATGCCGGTAATAATATGGATAAACAAAAAGATATATTTTGTATCGTTCCTAAATATACTGGTCTCTCAGTATACGAAAAAAGAATATTTATAGGAGTAGGACACGAAGATAAAGATGATTGGCATGGTACTAGTGAATTTATCGAACCTAATACTAAGGAACATTTTACATTTGAACATTTTCCTAAAGATAAATTAATAGTATATAGGAACGGTGTTAAAACTTTTGAATATAGTTTAGTTTTAAGACCTTTAGCAGTAGTTTCTATGCCACAGGAACCTATAGTGTTTATAGGTAGTGACAGACATATAGTAAATGATCAATCTGAAGATATAGATATAGCAGTATACGAATTTAAAATAACAGTAAAAGAAGGAGTTATTTGTCACCATGATTGGAGTGAAATAATTCATCATAAGTCTGTTGATAAAACAGGCAATTGTAACTTCTTATATGAAATGGCATGAAAACCAGTTACGATAGAACAAGGCAGATAATTAAAGATATAGCTCCTCAATCGTTTTGTGCAGCTAAATGGTATAATGTATCTATATGGCTAGGAAATGGTAGGACAGCTTCATGTCACCACCCATTAGCTCATAAAATACCAGACGATGAATTAGCAGCTAATGCATCTGCATTACATAATACTAAACATAAGAAAGAACAAAGACGTAAAATGCTTGCAGGAGAAAGACCTGCTGAATGTGGTTATTGTTGGAGAGTAGAAGATGCGGCTCAAAGTGAAGAAATCAATAGTGATAGAATATATCAAACTGCTAGATATACAGAAGAAGAAATAAAAGCATTAAAAGATATACCTTGGGATAAAAATATTAATCCTAAAACTGTAGAAATATGTTTTGATAACTTATGTAACTTAGCTTGTACATATTGTAACTCAGAATTTAGTTCCACTTGGTCTAAAGATATAGCTACTAAAGGTGAGTATAAAAATATGGTTACTGACGGTGGTAAAACGTATAGACAAGATGGTTCTATAGCAATGCCATTTGGTAATAAGAATGAAGGTAACATTTATGTGAAACGATTTTTTGATTGGTTCCCTGAAATAAAAGATGGTATTCAAGAATTGAGAGTATCAGGAGGAGAACCTTCTCGTAGTCCTTCTTTCTGGAAACTTATTGACGTTAGTAATGATGAAAAATTTGACTTTGCAGTTAATAGTAATCTAATAATGGAAGACTCTAGATTAGATAAATTAATTAATGCTGGTCAAAAGTTTAAAAAATTAGATATCTATACATCTGCAGAATGTATGCATAAAAACCAAGAATTTGTTAGAGATGGATTCGTATGGGATGTATGGGAAAAGAATCTTAAGAAGGCTAATGCCTCACCTCATGTAAACGGGGTATATATTATGATGACTATTTCTGTTCTAAGTATATGGACAGTAGCTGATTTCCTACAGCAAATAGTTACGTGGAAAAAACAATGCAATGATATACATGCATTTTTTATGTCTGTTAATATACTCCGTTTCCCTTCTTTTCAGAGTGTAAATATGTTACCTCAAGCTACAAAAGAAATGTTAGCTGATAAAATAGAGAAGGTTATGGAGGTAAATAAAGAGTGGATTAACGATTTAGAACGGAATCAATTCCAAAGGTTGCTTATTTATTTAAGAAGGGTGGATACTTCTTATGAGGATGTTGATGCTTACGGTAAAAAGAAAAATGATTTTATAAACTTTATAGATCAATATGCCGAAAGAAGAGATAAACCCATAAAAGAATATATGCCTAATAAATTTTTAAATTGGTACGAAGACCTTAAGGATGGAGACTAAACCAAAATTTTTATGCTCATTACCATGGGAACATTTAAGTGTACATCCTCATGGTCACTCATCTCCTTGCTGTGAAGTAGACTGGGGGAGTAATATTGCTTTTGCAAAAAATAAAATTAATGGTGAATATACTCCTAGTGTTTTAAATATTGATAGAGATGGTCCTGAGGCTATAATGAACTCTGATGCTTATAAACAAATAAGAAAAGAGATGTTAGCTGGTGATGTACCAACTCCCTGTGTTACATGTTATAGGTTAGAAGAAGCAGGAGGACAATCAAAAAGAAATAGAGAAAAAATAGTAGAAGAAGATTATTTACGTTCTATAACTCAAGAAGATGGCACAATAGAAGTAGATATACAGAATCTAGAACTTAGATTAGGTAACTACTGTAACTTAAAATGTAGATCGTGTAATGCTGAATCTTCTACATCTTGGATAAATGATTATTATAAGTTAAAGGATGAGATTCATATGCCTAGTATTTTCGATAAATTAAAAAGTTCTGAAGATACTTCTTATGAATGGGTTGATAAAGAAGAATTTTATGAAGGTATTTTAAAATATACCTCTAAACTTCATAGACTTCAGATTAGTGGTGGTGAACCTTTCCTTGTTGATAAACATAGTCATTTATTAGATTTATTAATTGATAATGATATAGCTAAAAACGTTCATATATCTTATATTACAAATGCTAATTACAACTTTGATAAAGTTAGTGAAAAGTTCTTTAATAAACTTACTAAGTTTAAAAGTGTTAATATGTCAATTAGTATAGATGATGTAGATAAAAGAAATACATATATTAGAAGTTTAAGTAACTGGAATTTAACTATAAAAAATCTTAAAAGATTTATAAATGAGTACCCTTCATTTCATTATTCAGTTACTCAGACTATTAATATTTTTAACTTTTTATATGTAGAAGAATTATCACAGTTTTTAATTAACGAAGGTTTGCTTTCTATAACTGGCAAAAAACCTCTTTATATAAATGATAATTATGTCTTTTCTCCTGAGTATCAAAGTGCTAATGTTTTACCTATAGAGGTGAGAAGAAAAAAAATAGATAGTATTGAAGGTAAATTACCTGTAACGTTTTATAATAGATTAAAATCTAACTTTTATAATACTGAATGTAACGAGTTAGGTATGGATTGGATGAAAACTACTAATGCAGTAGATAGAGTAAGAAGAGAAAAAGTTACTGATATATTTCCTGAGTTATATAAAATTATAGCAAATGAGTACAAAATTTAAATGGCCAAAACACGATAAACTTAAAAGTACGAAATCGTTCTGTGTACTTCCTTGGTTGCATTTAAATGTACAACCTAACGGAGATATATATCCTTGTTGTATGGCACCTTATGGAGATACTATAGGAAATACTTCTGACAGCACTTTAGAGGAAATATGGAACGGCGCAGCTATGAAAGACATCAGAAAAAAGATGTTAACTGGTGACAGACCAGAACTATGTCAAAGATGTTTTTTAATAGAAGATAATGGTTTAAATAGTCCTAGATTTACTCATAACGATTACTTTAAAAACCGTATGGAGGAAGTATTAGATATGACTAATGAAAAAACAGGAGAAGTATCTGAGTTTAAATTAAGGTATTGGGACTTCAGGTGGTCTAATATTTGTAATTTTAAATGTAGAATGTGTGGAGTTTACTCTAGTAGTAAATGGCATCAAGAAGCTATGGACCTTCATAATGATACTACAGCAGCTGATACTAAAGGTATATTAGAGTTTAATTCAAAAGGTAAAGAAGATACTTTTGCTTTAGTAGATAAATTTATATATGACGTAGAAGAGATATACTTTGCTGGAGGAGAACCTTTAGTAATGGAAGAACATT
>Ga0160423_10003920_pt1 | contig 12310 bp, 12 predicted proteins | sample CRUFie14St8metaG_FD_108191 | JGI IMG/M metagenome (GOLD analysis project Ga0160423, IMG submission 108191) | Marine microbial communities from the Costa Rica Dome - CRUD Field 142mm St8 metaG | ecosystem: Environmental > Aquatic > Marine > Oceanic > Photic zone | place: Costa Rica: the Eastern... | reverse complement strand
TTTCTTCCTGAACTAATGGATAAGATGTATAAAGATCGCGTTCATTATAAGAATTTAATGCTCGAAGCTAAGAAAGAATATGAAGATAAACCTTCACGTGATATTGAAAAGCGTATCGCGCAGATGAATAATATGCAGATGGCTAAGAAGATTCAACTTAACTCAGCTTATGGTGCATTATCTAACGAGCATTTTAGATTCTTTGCTAACGATCTTGCTGAATCGATTACGATGTCTGGTCAGTTATCTATTAAGTGGGTAGAGCATCGTATGAATATCTACTTAAATAAGATTCTTAAAACGCAAGGTATAGATTATGTACTTGCCTGCGATACCGATTCGATGTATATTACTCTTGAGAAGCTAGTTGATCAAGTATTTGATGATGATAGTGATACTGATAAAGTAATTGACTTTCTCGATAATGTTTGCGAGAAAAAACTTGAACCGTTTATCGATAAATGCTATGCTGAACTTGCTGAGCATATGTATGCTTACGAGCAGAAGATGTTTATGGCTCGCGAGGTTATTGCTGATAAAGGTATATGGGTTGCTAAGAAAAGATATATTCTTAACGTATATGATAACGAAGGTGTACGATATAATGAACCTCAGCTTAAGATGATGGGTATCGAAGCTGTACGTAGTTCAACTCCTACTTCTTGTAGAGATAACATTAAGAAATCCCTAAATATAATAATGAACGAGGATAATAAAGCTTTAAATAAGTTCCTCGTTAGTTTTGAAGGTGAGTTTAATAATTTACCTTTTGAAGATATTGCTTTCCCTCGTGGGGTGAATAAGATTGCTGATTATTCAGATAATGTAACCTTGTATAGAAAAGGTACACCTATTCACGTTAAGGGAGCTATTGTCTATAATAACTTCCTAAAAGAGAAAGGCAAGGATAAACTCTTTGCAACTGTAAACGAAGGTGATAAGGGTAAGTTCTGTTATATGAAGTTACCTAACCCGTTGCGCGTTCATGTAATGACTACTCCGGGTACGTTACCTCGCGATCTTGACTTAGAGAAATATATTGATCGCGAAAAGCAGTTCTCTAAAGCGTTTATTGAACCTTTGCAAGGTATAACAGATAAAATAGGTTGGAAGATTAGACTTTCTGACTCACAACTAACATTCGAGGATATTCTAAATGACAGTTAAAATTCCACAAGAGTACTTAGATCTCAATAATGATTTTGGTTTCTCAGGCGTAAGTGAAGAGGAATACAGAGGAGAGATTATAACTAAAGTTGATGAAGCAGCATCTTCTGCTGAAATGCGCGCTAAAGAACAAACAGCTATGGTTTATAAACGTAAGCTAGCTGATGTAGAGCGTCAAATAATGCCCCTCTTAGTTAATCTACTAAAGACAGCTGAAAAAGAGTATGTTTACTGGCCGAATCGTCAAGCTCAACTTGAAGATAAAATTGAGCAGATTCTAGCTATTACGAGAGACTAATGGCATACTTTACTCTTTTAGTTGCTATATCTATTGCAGCTGTAGCTGCTTGGTATAGTATTATAGGACTAATGGCGATCTTTGCGGCTGCTGCTATTCCTATTGCTATAATGGGTGGTGTATTAGAAGTTGGTAAACTTGTTACCGCTTCTTGGTTGTATAATAATTGGCGACGAACGCCAATATTATTAAAGAGCTATCTAACTATATCAGTGGTAGTTCTTATGTTTATAACATCTATGGGCATTTTTGGATTCTTATCTAAAGCTCATTTAGATCAAACTATTCAGATAGAAGGTTCAAATGGAATACTCATTTCAAACTTGGAAAGACAAATATCTCAACAACGAAGAATTATCACCGATGGAGAAACTCTTCTTAAACAGTTGGATGATACGGTCGAAGTCCTTATCGAATACGACCGGATCAGAGGACCTGAAGGAGCGCTTGCAGTTAGAAAGGGACAAGCGGAACAAAGAGCAGAGATTAATTCATCCATACAGTCCGCAGTTAGCGAGCTCAATGCGCTTAGTGAAGAGTTACTCCCGTTACAGAAAGAACGAGTGGCGCTCGAGGCGGAAGTCGGTCCCCTCAAGTATATTGCTGAATTAATTTATGCTGATGAAGCGGAAGATATGTTAGATGAAGCTGTAAGAGGCGTTATCATAATTATTATTTTCGTATTTGATCCTCTAGCAGTACTACTACTAATTGCAGCTAATCAGTCGTTGGCACGAGAACGACCTACTAAAGTAAGAAAAGAAGTATTAGATGCTTATGAAAAAGTTAACGAAGAACATAAAGAAGTTTTAGAAAAACTAGAAGATAATAAAGACGAATCAAGTTATCTTGATCGTCATAATAAAAGACCTGAAGATTGGCAAGTGAATAAAAATAAATCGAAATTAGTAGTTGATAAAAATAACGTTACGAAGCTATAATATGTTATTAATAATGAGGTAATTATGAGTAATTTTTTTAATGATTTAGTCGAGCAGATAAAAGATGACAATACACATATCGTCGCTGATGGACTCGGTAGTGCTGAGTTTTCTGGGTATATTGATACTGGCAGCTATATTCTCAATGCTGCTTTATCTGGCAGCATTTATGGCGGTGTGCCTAATAATAAGGTTACTGCTTTTGCAGGCGAGCAAGCTACCGGTAAGACCTTCTTCGCCTTGGGAGTGGTACAACAATTCTTATTGGATCATCCTGACGGTGGTGTTATCTATTTTGATACTGAGGCTGCTGTCACTCGTGATATGATGGATGGTCGTGGTATTGATACTCGAAGAGTAATAGTTTCAGAGCCCGATACTATTCAAAAGTTTCGTAAAGTTTGTCTCGATATTATTGATAAGTATAATAATACCCCAGAAAAAGAACGCAAGCCTATGATGATGGTGCTTGATAGCTTAGGTCAGCTCTCTTCTAATAAAGAAATGGAAGACACAGCAGAAGGTAAAGATACCCGCGATATGACCAAAGCTCAACTTATTAAAGCTACCTTTAGAGTTATTAACTTAAAGCTGGCTAAGATAGGTGTACCTCTTATCGTAACTAATCATGTTTATGCAGCAGTTGGTTCTTATATTCCTATGAATGAAATTGCTGGAGGTAGTGGCTTGAAATATACTGCTTCTACTATTGCTATGCTTGGTAAGAAAAAAGATAAAGACGGTACTGACGTAGTTGGTAATATTATTAAAGTTAATATGTATAAGTCTCGTCTATCGAAAGAGAATGCTAAAGTAGAAGTAAAGCTATCTTATAAGACTGGGCTTGATCGTTATTATGGTCTTTTAGAGTTAGCTGAAAAATATGGTATCTTTAAGAAAGTATCTACTCGTTATGAATTAACAGACGGTACTAAGATATTTGGTAAAAGTATCTACGCAGAACCTGAAAAGTATTTTACTGAAGATATTTTAGATCTAATCGATAAAGCAGCCAGGAAAGAGTTTGCATATGGAGAAGAACACCCCGTATCAGATCTGGAGGAAGACTATGAATCGAGTAATACCGAATTATACGATTCTTGAGAATAATAAAGACTTCCCTTCATGGTCAGTAAGAATAGAAGATGGTGATTTTACAGGTATCGAATATATTATCGATAAACTAGGAATCCCTGAAGATGTTCCTGATGATGATTCACCTATAGCAGTAAAGTTAGATTATACTTTACTTAAGGGTGAAGTACCTGAAGGTATGAACGTAAGATTTATGCAAACTATTGGCTGGATTATTGAGGATATTGTTGAGTGAGTGTTGAGAATACTATTTTAAGTAATCTTATTTGTAATGAACCTTACGCCCGTAAAGTTATTCCTTTTATAAGAACTGATTATTTTACTGATAAAAACTATCAAGTAGTTCTTGATATGATAACTGCGCATTATTTTAAGTTTAACTCAGTACCTTCTAAAGAAACTTTAGCTATTGATTTAGATGGTGCAGGGTATAATGAGCAGATGTTTAATGACTGTAAAGGTATTATAGAAAACTTAAGTCCAGATTCTAGCGAGCTAGAATGGGCTATTGATATTACTGAAAAGTTTTGTCAAGAGAAAGCAGTATATAATGCTATTATGGGTTCTATTGAGATCTTAGATAATAAAAATAAAGATAAAACTAAAACTGCTATACCTGAAATGCTATCTGATGCTTTAGCAGTCAGCTTTGATACTCATATCGGCCATGACTTTGTAGAAGATTCTGAAGAGCGTTTCGATTCTTATCATCGTAAAGAAGAGAAGGTAGATTTTGATATTGATCTATTGAATAAGATTACGATGGGGGGCTTTAGTAAGAAGTCTCTAAATGTTATTCTTGCTGGAACCGGTGCAGGTAAATCTCTTGCAATGTGTCATTTTGCTTCTCATAACTTAACTCAAGGTAAAAACGTACTCTATATTACTCTCGAAATGGCTGAAGAAGCTATTGCTCGACGTATCGATTCTAATCTTATGGATATTCGCTACGATGAATTAGAACTAATACCTAAAGATATGTATGAGAAAAAGATGGATAAGATTGCCTCTACTACTAAAGGTAAACTTATTATTAAAGAGTATCCAACTGCTACTGCGCATAGTTTACATTTTAAAGCGCTACTTAAAGAGCTAGAACTTAAAAGAAAGTTTAAGCCTGATATTATCTATATTGATTATATTAACCTTTGCATGTCATCTAGACTTAAAGGTAACGTTACTGCTAACTCATATACTATTGTAAAAGCTATTGCGGAAGAGTTACGTGGTCTTGCAGTTACTTTTGGAGTACCTATCGTTACTGCTACTCAAACTAATCGCGCTGGCTTTGCTGATTCTGATGTAGGACTAGAGAATACTTCTGAATCGTTTGGTCTACCTGCTACTGCTGACTTTATGTTTGCTCTTATAAGAAGTGAAGAACTTGATACTATGGATCAGGTTATGATTAAACAACTTAAGAACCGTTATGCTGATCCTGCTGCTTTTAGACGGTTTGTTGTTGGTGTAGATAAGACTAAATTTAGATTGTATGATGCTGAAGATCAAGCTCAATTTGAACTATCTCAAGATGCAGAAGATAATCTAGCAGATCAATTAACAGTAAATAAACTTAGAACTTTTTCGGACTTTAAAGTATGACATATTCAGTAGATAAAATTAATAATAAGTATGTAATTATAGAAGCTGTAAGTAATTACGAACTAGGATCTTTTATTGACGAAGATCAAGCACATGAGCTTTGTACTAAACTTAATATGGGTAGCGGTTTTAATGGTCATACCCCGCATTTTTTTACTATTTCAGTAGAAGATTTTTGCTCAGAAGAGTTCGAGGAGTTATAAATAGATATACTTCCAGGTAGTGCCTCTTCGGTAGCGCTATCTGATGGCTGCATGATGGTATGCCGAAACCAGAGGTAGTGCGCTAGTAAGACTCTTTGCGGGGGATCCTAACGCCGATTGGAATTGACGGGAGATGAATTTGGGGTTAATCCTGTCCATGCAGATAAAAAAGAAGGAAGACGCCAGAAATGGTTGTCTTCCTTCATTATTTTTAACAGGGTTTGTTGTGATATCGTTGAAAAAAACAGTTGACATTAATTCAAATATAGCCTATTATCTTTAATATAAGATATTTATCTTATAGTGAGCTTGAGAGACGATGATTTTTAGTATTTTTAAATATTTTTTGTTATTTGTTTTATTAGTGTATATGTTTACAGATCCGCCTGTAGATAATACCTCTCATGATAATTTAGCTTTTTCAAGTGATTGCGTTTATGATGTAAGTAAAGATATTACATTTACTCATGATATTAAACGTACGAGAAATTATTCTGAAAACGTTGAGACTATAGCAGGTAAAGCTAAGCAGTGTAACGTTAAACTTCAAGCTTTTATTAACGACAAATGGATAAATGGTAATGGTTCGTTTATTTACGGACCTGATACTGCTGAGCGTTCTGCATGTTATATGGCTGCTGAAAAAGCAAAGTCTAATGCATTACAATCATTTTCTCCAGAAGTTATTACCGCAAAGATTCGAAATAAGTGTGAGACAAGGAGTTAGTTATGAAGAATCTATTAGTACTAGGAATGGCATTTAGCCTAGCTGCATGTGCAGGAAATAATGTCACAGCCCCGAGCATGATTGCTTTTGAAGAGCATAGTGGTATGCCTTCATGGTTTGTAAACGTACCTTCTGAGGTTGGTTATAATTATTCAGCTGGGACTGCTCGTACCCCTGATATTCAACTTACTTTAGATATGGCTATTTTAAATGCTAAAGCTTCTTTAGCTGATCGTGAGTCAGGTAAGCTAAGTTCTAATACTAAATCTTATATGGGTCAAAAAGGTATAGCCGAAGATGGGTTGCTTATGACTGACGTTAATAAGACTGTTAAAAATGTAGTAGTTGAGCAAGATGTTGCTAACTATCAAGTAGTAGATAGTCAAGTTTTAGTTGATAACGGTCAGTATAGAGCCTATGTATTAGTGAAGTATTCTGATCAAGATGCTAATAAAGCTTATGAAGAGCTTGATCAAATTATAGAACTTAATAAACCTGAGGAAGTACCGGTTCCTGAAAAAATTGAAATCGACGTCGAAGTTGATCTAAAGGAGACTACTACTGAAGAGGTTGAAGAAGAGGTAAGTAATTAATGTATGCTATTACTGGTGTAGGTATTGTTGATCAACTTGGTACCGAGCTTGATAAAAACTTTGAGCGTATGCTAAAAGGTGAAGTATCTTATGATATAAACTGGGATACTGTTAACGAATATTTAATTGAAAAAGAGCTTTTTAAAAAGCGAGATATTATTCGAAACTTTGTTTCGCCTGATGCACTTTTAGGTGTATATGCAACGTCAAGAGCGTTGGAAGACTCGGGAGTTGAACACGTACCTACAGTACCAGTAATAACTGCATCTTTGCATGGCGGTGGTGTAGCTCAAGATAGAATTTTTGAGAAATATCATGAACGAGCGATGAATAATCCTGAACTTGATTATCATGATATGAGTACTAAGCCTATTCGCTGGTCTCCTAATCAACTATTAAGTACAGGTATTGAATTTACTGCTTCTTACGTTGCAATGTCATTTGGTTATATAGGACCAATCTTTAACGTTGCATCTACTTGTTCGAGTACTATTCAGGCTATAGAGATCGCATCTTTATGGTTAGAGCGAGGAGAGCCTTATGTTATAGTAACTAGCTCTGATGCTCTAGCTAAAAATAAGCCATCAGTAAACTTTTTTACAGGCATAGGTGCAGCATCTAAAGAGGGTGTATGTAAACCGTTTGATGAGAATAGATCTGGTATGGTTCTCGGTGACGCAGCTGTTACTTTTATACTTGAGAAAGAAGAAGTAGCACGCAAACGCGATGCTAAGATATATGGTATAATAAAAGGTTATGGTAATGCTAATGACGCTTCTTCTCCTGCCTCTCCTTCTCCTGAAGGTATTGGTTGTGAATATGCTTATGAGCAAGCTTTTAAGATGGCTGGTATTAGTTATGACGATATCGACTTTATCAATGCTCACGGTACAGCTACACTAATAGGTGATCCTGTTGAGATTGATGTAATGAAAAAATACTTTGATAGAACCGAAGTACCAATCGTATCTCATAAAGGTAATATAGGTCATTGTATGGGTGCTTGCGGTGCTGTAGAGATAGCGTACGGTCTCGAGACATTAAGAAAGAAAGTAATACCTCCTACAGGGGGACTAGAAAAACCTATTGATGATCATTTTCTTTTTGGAAATCATAACTTTTCAGTTGAGATTCCAAGAGTTGAAACTTTCGTTAAAAATTCTTTTGGCTTTGGGGGCAGAGCATCAGCTATAATTATAAATAAAGTATAAGATAATAATAAAAACTATTGGAGATAGTTATGTCTGACAACATGGAAAAATATGCAGCATTTATCGGCGACCAAGCTCGTCGCGACGGGGCTCGTGGTTTTGTAACCGAAAAGCCAATGGATAAACCAGATACAGATAATGCTGCAGCTCAAAATGCTGAAAAGAAAAATGCACCAGGCGAAAAGACACCTATGAAAGGTCCTCAAGAGACCAAAGGTGGCGCTGGAGGCTCTACAGCTCGTAAAGCAGATAAATCAAATAGCGACCCGGCTCCTAAAATGGCTGCTGAAGACTTTGTAGAAGAAGTTGATCTGGCTGAAGCTAAAGATCTAGATGCTGATAATGTTGAAAAAGAAATTAAACATGACTGTGCATCTCACGTAGTTCATAAAGAACACGGTGAAGGTACTTGTATCCCAGGTATGCATACTTTAGAAGAAGATGAAGATGGTAAGGGATACGTTACTCATTATGATATTATGTTTGAGGACGAAAATGGCCCTTACGTAATAGAAGACGTTGACGTTGAAGAACTTGAAATCGTTACTGAAAGCAATCACGGTCATATGAGAAAAAAGAAAAAAACTGACGAAGCTATGCATGGTGATAAAAAGAAAAAACCAAAAATGTAAAGTTTAAAACTTAATTAATTAGAAGAGCCTTCTGATAAATACTTCAGAAGGCTTTTTTTATGAGGATTCAATGTTAACGTTTAAGGAGTATCTCAGCGAAATGTATGCTAAATTATCTGGACCTGAGATGAAAAAACGCAGCTGGAGAAACCAGATTTTTATCGATAAGATGAAAGAAGGACAGCCATTTGCATTAGTAAGCGGTAAAGAAGTTATACTCAAAAGAGACGATAACGCTATCGCTGCTATTGAGGCTATGGTAAAAGCTAATAATTTTGATAACTTTAAAAATTTAGAGTTTCACGCTAAGACTGGAAACGCGAAATATAAGATAAGCGACTTTGGTAAATCTCCTGAGTTTGGAGGTAAAGGTCAAGGAGCTGGTACTGCTGCCGAAGATAGATATCTTGCTGCATTTAGAGAAAAAATCCAAAAAGCTCTAAGAGCAGAAAAACAACCTACTATTCCAGTCAGATTAAAAGGAAGAACAGTGGAAGTAGCTGATGTTGTTACTACTCCTGGTCAGCCTAAATCTGATTTCCATTTTATTGATGGCGAAGGAAATGAAGTAGGATTCTTTTCTCATAAAGATATGACCTTTCAGCAGTATGGTGGTATTACTGAACTAAATAAAAAATTTCCTAATCATGCAGAAATAACTTCGTTTGTAGATGATGTAAAAGAATTAACTGGCGGCTCTATGGGTAATGACTCTTATATGAGACCACTTAAGGATTCTAATCTAATTAAATGTGCTATCTTTGGAGTAGATTATGATACAAATTCTCCTTCCAGACAAAACTGTGACATGTTTCTTCAAGGTGATGTAATACTTAAAAAGCAAGGTGGTGTATATACTGTATCTTCTCGAGGGCATTATGGAAATAATGGTAATATTAGAGGATTTCGAGGTAACTTTGCTGTAACATTATTCTGCAGAAAAGGTGATAGAAATAACTTTGGTATCACTAGAGCAAGATTTATGGTAGCACCTTATATGCTACGTCGTAGATCTACAGTAGATATTTAAGTTGATTTAATTTCAAAAAGAGGCTAATATAAGACTATGAGAAGGTTTGAGAGTTTTCTAATAGAGCAAAAAAATACTCATATGGAGCATATAGAAGACTTGGTCTTTAATGAAGGGGTGAATGGTGCTCGACAGGCTATTAATTTTTTACGCGATCTTCGTAATATGTTGGCTGGTAATGCAGACTCCGCTGTATCTGCTACTGTTAAATGGGATGGTGCTCCTGCTGTTTTCTGTGGAATCGATCCTTCAGACGGTAAGTTCTTTGTAGCTAAAAAAGGTATATTTAATAAAAATCCTAAAGTATATAAAACTCCCGCTGATGTAAAAGCTGACACTGATGGTGATCTGCAAACAAAACTACTACTTTGCTTACAACATCTTCCTAAGTTAGGAATTAGAAAAGGCGTCTATCAAGGCGATCTTATGTTTACGCAAAGCGATCTTAAAAATACTACTATTGATGGTGAGAAGTACGTTACTTTTCATCCTAATACTATTTTGTATGCTGTACCTAAGAAGGCTGCAGCTGAAGTAAACCGTGCTAAAGTAGGGATAGTATTTCATACTACCTATACAGGTAACTCATTTGAAAATATGCGCGCAAGCTTTGGTAAAAATATTACCTCTAATTTTAGAAAGAGTCGAGACGTATGGGCTCAGGATGCAATCTATAAAGATGTATCTGGTAAAGCTACATTTACTGCTGATGAAACTGCTAAAGTAACTTCAATATTAAGTCAAGCAGGAAGATTATTCCAAGGTATGGCTAAAGAAACTCTTAATGATATATCTGATAATAGTGAATTACTTTTGAGAGTTAAAACTTTTAATAATACTCTTATCCGCGCAGGAAAGCGTCCTAGAACTTCAGCTATAGTAAATAGTTTAGTTAATTATATAACTGATTACTATAAGAAAGAAGAAGATAAACGTAAAACTGCTGATGGAAAACAGAAGCAAAAAGATAAAGCGAGAGATATTCTTAAGTATTTTTCTACGCACTCTAAAAGTGATATAGAAAAAGTATATGAACTAATGTATTTGCTAGTTGATGCTAAGCAAATGATTATCGATAAAATGAATGAAGCTGGCTCTATAGGCACATTTGTTAGAACTCGTAACGGCTTTAAAACTACTAGTCAAGAAGGCTATGTTGCTATTGATAAAATGTCAGGTGGCGCAGTAAAGTTAGTAGATAGAATGGAATTTAGTAGAATGAACTTTAATGACGATGTTATTAAAGGTTGGCAGAAATAGAGCTTATAATTATTATAAATAAAAGTGCAGTAAGCCCATGGGAAACCTGTATTTAACCGGTTAAGTCTAAGGAAAACACCGTGCAGAAAATGAAGATCGAAAACGATGAGCGTTCTACTAAAAAAGACGCCATTAAGAAAAATAAATCAAAAACAGTTAAGCTTGCAAAAGGCGCTGAAGTAGTTATTGATCCTGATGTTGGAGATAACTATAACGGTCAAAAAATTGGAGAAGCTGTAGGTAAAACAGCTGTATTTGCTTTCGGTCGTATGAACCCTCCTACTTCAGGTCATGAAGTATTAGTAAATAAAGTGGTTCAAACTGCACGCGGTAAAGGTACCCCATTCGTTTTTCTTACCCATTCCCAAGATATGAAAAAGAATCCACTATCTAGTAAAGATAAAATATCTTTTGCTAGATCAGCTTTTGGTCGTTCGCTAATACAACCTGCACCAGGTAAGACTTTAATTGAAGTTATGAAACATCTTGAAAAGTCTTACAAAGAAGTAATTATGGTTGCAGGCTCTGACCGAGTAGATGAATTTAAAAGATTACTTAACAAATATAATGGTAAAGATTTTAACTTTGATAGTATTAAAGTTGTTTCAGCAGGTGAAAGAGATCCAGATGCAGAAGGAGCTTCAGGTATGTCAGCTTCTAAAATGAGACAAGCAGCTATTGATAATAAATTTTCAGAATTTAAAAAAGGTCTTCCTTCTAATTTTAGAAGAGGTAATAAAATGTTCAAAGCTGTTCGTAAAGGCCTTGGAATTAGAGAAGATATAAATGAAGAGTTTGAAGATTTCTTAGCTGAAGTTCTTACTGTTGCCGGTCGTCGTAAAAAGGCTATCGCAGCTAGAAGAAATAGGCTTAAATTAAGAAGAGCTCGCGCTCGTCTTAAGTTTAGATTTGCCGATCAAAATAGACTTAAGAAAAGAGCTCGCCGAGCTGCAGTTAGAGCAGTACGTAAGAGAGTAGCAGGTTCTAGAGCTACAAAATATGCTAAACTTTCAATGGGACAAAAAGCTGGAATTGATAGACTTGTAGCTAAAAGAAAGAAAATTATCGGTAAGATCGCTACACGACTAGCTCCTAAACAACGTAAAGCTGAAGCTGAACGTCTTAAATCAGCTCGAAAAAAAGCATCTACTAACGAATCTATTGATGAACCAGCTGTTGATAGTATGTCACAAGTTGAAGCTGATAATATTATTAATCAAGCAACTCCTCAAGATCAAGATATCAAAAAGCGTAAAGGTACTCAACCAGCGCGCTATCATAAAGGTTTAAGTAAATCTACTAAAGCAAGAAGAGACGCTCATTTTAAAAAGCATGGTAAAAAAGCTGATAACGATCCTTCAGCATATAAACCAGCACCTGGAGACGCTCGCGCTAAAACTAAACCTTCAAAATATACTAAAATGTATCATGATATGTACGGTGAAAGTCTAGATGAAAGAATGTTTGGAAAAACTGGACCATTTGGTGGAAAGAGTCAAGGTTCAGTTTTAATGCCTTCTCTAGATAGAGCTATAGATCAAGTAGTCAATA
>Ga0160423_10003919_pt1 | contig 12312 bp, 9 predicted proteins | sample CRUFie14St8metaG_FD_108191 | JGI IMG/M metagenome (GOLD analysis project Ga0160423, IMG submission 108191) | Marine microbial communities from the Costa Rica Dome - CRUD Field 142mm St8 metaG | ecosystem: Environmental > Aquatic > Marine > Oceanic > Photic zone | place: Costa Rica: the Eastern... | reverse complement strand
TCTTGCTTAGCGAATGCTAAAGAGTAATTGAGCTCATTCATCATTACATTATTAATAGCATTCTTTTTTTCAGGTCTAGTAAGAGTAATAGTCAAAATCTTTTCTTTAATCTCAAGATCAATTGCTTCAAAATTTAGACCTTCTAACGATAATTTCTCCATACTTAAGTTTCTCCTAATATTTCACTAGGCACAAGAATCTTTTTTGCTCGCAAATATTCTCCTAAAGATTTTGCCTGACTGTCCTTCCTATTATTAGAGGATACTCCATCTTGTAAAATATCATGAATATAAAAGTTTAAAGAATTAATATTAGTTAGTTCAAATCTTTCAATCTCATATTTTGATAAATCTGGCATCAATTCTTTAATTTTTTCAACAGTTAAAAAATTATATAAGAACGAAAATGAAGTACTATTTTTTGCCCATACACCTAAATTGGCACATCCACCTTTGTCTCCCGACCTTGTACCAAACAAATCTCCAAAGAAAACTTCTGAATTGCTAGAAGATTCTATATTGTCAATTTTAATTGGCTCTCTTTGGTAATATATTTCTTCCAAACCTAGCTGACTGGTTGGAATAACTTCAATTTCTTGACCGTCAATATGAACCTTTTCCTTTATGTATTTACTATCTACAAGAGCAGGCCAATATACAATAACTGGACCGCTTGACTTGGGACTTGTTTGCGCAAAAAAGCCTGGAATATTTGCTAAAGCTAATTCAATTATCTTTGCACTAAAGAGACGACCAACAAGCTCTTGATTCGTTGATTTCACCGAAATAATAAGTGAGGCCATGGCTTCTTCATTTGTAATTGGATTTTCTTTATCTGTTCGATGAAGTTCAATAAACACCTCATCAAATTGATCTTTGCCACCAACTGAATTAAAGAGTGCATCTGTAAAAACTTTTGCTTTTTCATCAATATCTAAGCCAGTAAGAATTATTTCCATACCATTTCTGTTTCCACCAGCAAGGTTTATACATACTTTATGATCTTTTGGAGGAGAGCTTCCTCTACATCCTGATACATGAACTTTATCTTTTTCTAACTCCTCTATTTTTAAAGTATCAAAATGAGCAATAACATCTGGGTTTATATAAGCCGGAGAGCTAATTTCATATAACAGCTGAGCTGTCACGGTTCCTTTAGAGACCAAACCACCAGTCCCTGGATGTTTTGTGATATTAAAACTTCCATCTTCATAAATTTCTGCAATAGGGTACCCAACATTATCAAAACTTGGTACTTCTTTAAAAAAAGCATAATTTCCACCAGTTGCCTGGCATCCGCATTCTATAATATGTCCAGCAGCTAAAGCTCCGGCCAATGCGTCATAATTATTTCTATCCCAATTATATTTCCAAGCAGCAGGACCTATAACAACCGCTGCATCTGTGACTCGAGGACAGACAACTATATCAGCACCATTATCAAGCGCTTCTTTTATGCCCCATGCACCAAGATAAACATTTGATGTAAGAGGGGTATAGCCTGAATCTTCCAAAGGAGTATTTTTATCAATATTAATAAATTTTTCACCACTTCCTATGAGGTTAGACATTTCTGGCATTAGGTCGTCCCCATCAATGTATGCAACTTTCATTTCTAAAGCTTGTTCCTTTAAAATTTTTTCTATTTCGTTTGCCATAGATTTAGGATTTAACCCACCTGCATTTGTAACAATTTTTATGTTCTTTTCACTACATGTTTTTGCAATTTCTTTTACTTGTTTTAAAAAAGTTCCAACATATCCTTTGTCTTCTCCTCTTTGAAGTTTTTGACCATAAAGAATTGTCATTGTGAGTTCTGCTAAATAATCCCCTGTAAGAACATCAATTGGACCTCCTTCAACTAAATCTTTTGCAGCCGATAATTTATCGCCATAAAACCCACTACAATTAGCAATTTTTATTGAGTTATTTTCCATTTAATTTTTTAACTTTATCCCATTAATAATGATTGAAGTAAGTGAATTAGCAGATTCATCAGGAGTAGTGCTAATCAGCTTTCTATTTTTTTCTGAAAGGAATTCTCTTCCGATACTACTAAATAGTATAGAAAAAGCTTTTGTATCAATCTGACGTATCTCTTTCATATCAATCGCCTCATTTAAAAGTTTTTCAGTATATTCAGATATAAAATTTTCATGAAAGTCTGCCATTTTCTTTGATCCATCAATTTTTTCAATATCTTTCATAAACCGATAGAACTTCGGACCGACAGCCTGATTAACAATAAAAAGATATTTTTCTAACTTTTCTATAGGTGATTTTATTTCAGATACTAAGTCAAATGCTCGTTTACCAAGTTTCCTAAGGATATTATCCATAGTCATTAAAATTAATTTATCTTTACTTGGCGCAATTTCATAAAGTGTTCTTAATGATATTTTGAGTTTTGAGGCAAATTCTGACATTGTTATATCAGGAACACCTTTTTCTAGCATTTTTTCAAGAGTATCAATTATTTCTGAATGCCTTTTAGTTATTATTTTTGGCTTTTTAACGATTGCACTCTCTTGAAATTCAACCCCTCTCATTATCTATTTTACAACCATTAAAAGGGCACCATTTTCTACTTGATCATTAACCTTAATAAGCAATTCAGATACTGTGCCATCTTCAGAAGCTTTTATTGAATGCTCCATTTTCATTGCTTCAAGAATAACTAGTGTGTCACCTGCTTTTACTTTTTTACCTTTATTAACTTTTATATCTATAACCTTACCTGGCATAGGAGCAATCAAACCTCCTGCAGTAATTTCTTGACCAGGAATTACAAATTTTGGCTTCATAAACAACATTACATCGCCATAAGGCATATGCACTAAGATGTTTGAAGCATTCATTGTTACTCTTGCGTAATGTCTTACAGTATCAAAAACACAATCAATACCTTCTTCATTTATATCATATACAACAGCTGTCTTGTCATGCGGGAATTTAAATGAACCATCCCTTTGAAGTTGATACTCTACCTTTATATCATTTCCTTCATACTCAAATGTGATTGATTGAGATGGAAGTCTTCCATTAGTCCATCCAGATGGCATGAAGCTAGCAACATTAGACCTATTTCTATTTAACTCTTGAATCCAAAGCGCTGCAATTGCAACGACATGATTAATTGAACCATCAGGCATAACTAATTTTCTATCTGGATTTACTCGTTCAATAAAGTCTGTTGTTGTATCTCCATCAATGAATTCTTTTGATTTAAGACAATTTACTAAGAAATCTCTGTTGGTTTTAACACCTCCTATATGTGCAGACTCTAGAGCTTTTGCAAGCTTGCTTGCAGCGTCAGTTCTATTGGGCGCATAGGAAATTATTTTAGCCAACATTGGATCAAAGTCTGTGCCAACAACTGTTCCTCTTGAAACGCCTGAATCCCATCTCGCATCAGCTGAATTGTCTTTTTCAAAAGCAATTAAAGTTCCTATTTCAGGAAGAAAGTCATTGTTTGGATCTTCAGCGTATAATCTTGCTTCAATTGATGAGCCACTCCATTGAATGTCTTCTTGAGAAAACTTTAATTCTTCTCCTCTAGCAACTTTGAGCTGTTCACTAACAAGATCAATACCTGTAACTTCTTCTGTCACTGGATGCTCAACTTGAAGACGCGTATTTACTTCTAGAAACCAAAATTCACCTGTTTTGTCGTCAAATAAAAATTCTACAGTACCAGCAGACTCATATTTTATTTGTTTAGCTAATTTAACAGCAGCATCACCCATTTTATTTCTTATTTCTTCAGACACTCTAGGTGAAGGTGATTCCTCAATAATCTTTTGATGTCTTCTTTGTATGGAGCATTCCCTTTCTCCAAGATGAACAACGTTGCCATTAGAATCGCCTAAAATTTGAATTTCTATATGTCTTGATTTCTCAACATATCTTTCGATAAATATTCTTTCATCATTGAAGCCATTAAGTGCCTCTCTTTGCGCACTTACGATAGAATCTTTTAATTCGCTTGATTTGTTAACAATTCTCATACCTTTGCCACCACCGCCAGCTGCAGCTTTAATCAAAAGCGGATAGCCAATCTTATTTGCTTCCTTTGGGTTTGAAGTCATTGGAAGTGTTGGAACATCTGCTTTTATAGCAAGCTCTTTTGCTTTGAGTTTATCTCCCATTACTGAAATTACATGAGGGGAGGGACCAACCCAAACTAAGCCTGCTTTTTTAACTTTTCTTGCGAATGATGAGTTTTCAGATAAAAAACCATATCCAGGATGAATTGCTTGGGCGCCAGTTTTAACAGCAGCTTCAATAATTTGATTACCATCAAGATAACCACCATCTTCAAGCCTTACAGATTGGTCAGCCTGTTTTACAAATAAAGCATCTTTATCAGCATCAACATATACTGCGACTGACCTTATCCCCATCTCTTTAGCAGTTTTAATAATTCTGCATGCAATTTCGCCTCTATTGGCAATTAGTATTGAATTAAAAATCATAATCTAAATACTCCATATTCTTTGGCACCCTCAACTTGATTATTGTTTACAATAGACAAACAGAAACCTATCACGTCTCTAGTATCTCTTGGATCAATAATGCCATCATCAGTTAACATACTGCTTGCAACAAGACCGTGTGATAGTTTTTCTAAATAATCGATTACCATTTCTTTTAATTGTTTGTCGGCTTTTTCATCAAATTTGTTGCCATCTCTTTTAGCTTTAGCTTTTCTTACAATAGACATAACACCTGCCATTTGCTCAGGACCCATTACTGCAATTTTTGCTGTAGGCCATAAGAAAGTGAATCTATTGTTATAAGCTTTTCCAGACATTGCATATGTTCCCGCTCCATATGAAGCTCCAACAATAAAGGTTATATGAGGCACAGTGGAATTTGAAACCGCATTTATTAATTGAGAACCTTTTTTGATAATGCCCTGCCTTTCAAAGTCTTTACCAACTAAAAAGCCAGTTACATTATGTAAAAAGATTAAAGGTATATCTCTTTTATTACAAAGCTGAATAAAACTTGCACCTTTTTCAGCTGATTCTGGATAAATAGGACCATTATTGCCCAAAATACCAATCTGATAACCATGAACAGTTGCCCAACCACATACCAATGATGACCCATAGAGGGGTTTAAACTCCTCAAATTTTGAACCATCGGAAAATCTTGCAATTATTTCTTTTATATCAACTGCAGATTTTAAATCTTCGCTTAATATACCAAGAAGCTCTTCCTTATCGTATTCTGGATCACTGCTATTTATTGAAGGCTCGATTCCTTTTTTATGCCAATTAAGATGCGATACTACTTCTCTACAAATTCTTAACGCATCCATTTCATCCTCTGCAAGATAATCAGATAGGCCTGATATCTCTGAATGCATTTTTGCTCCACCAAGAGTTTCATCATCCGATTCTTCTCCGGTTGCCATTTTTACCAATGGCGGACCTGCTAAAAAGGCCTTTGATTGATCTTTAATAAATATATTATAGTCTGACATTCCAGGTTGATATGCGCCACCGGCAGTAGATGAACCAAATACAACTGATATTACTGGAATTCTAAGTTTTGATAATTCTGTCATTTCATAAAAAAATCTACCAGTAGATGCGAAGTGCGATTGTTGAAGTGTTGGGGCAATTGGCGGTTCACCGCCACCACCTATATTTGAAACATTTAAGTCTCCACCAGCTGATTCTACAAAACTTATAAATGGTATTTTGTTATCTCTTGAAATCTCAATTGCTCTTTTCCATTTTTCTCCAACGTAAACAGTCATTGCACCTGCTTTAACAGATGGATCATTTGCAAAAATTACACATTCAACACCAGAAATTATTCCGATTCCAGAAACACATCCACCTCCAACGTTATAGTTGTTTGTTCCATAAGCTGCATATGGTTGAATTTCTAAGAAAGGGCTATCTGCATCTAAAACATTCATAACTCTCTGTCTCACAGGCATTTTGCCTCTCTTTGCAAGACGTTCGTGATGATGCATTCCACCACCAATTTCAGCAAGATCTAAAAGTCCATCTAAAAACTTTAATTTTTCTAGCATCATTGATTTATTTTTTTGATATAAATCTGAATTTACATCAAGATTAGATTTTAATTTTGGTGATATATTTTCTTTATTCATAATTTAAAAAAATGTTTAGGGTCGATAATGGTAATATATAATCATTAATATTACCACTATTTAGATGTAAAATAGCCTTATATATTTCACACTATGATAAAAATTTACGGAACAGAGAATTCTAGAGCTGTCAGACCTATTTGGACTGCAGAAGAGATGGGCCTTGAATATGAATTAATCATGATGCCATTTCCTCCTCGAGTGTTTATGAAAGAATATCTTGATATAAATATGCTCGGAACCATACCTTATTTAATTGATGGTAATGTAGAGATGACAGAGTCGGTTGCAATTTCACAATATTTAGTAGAAAAATATGGACCAACAGACCTACAGGTAAAACCAGATGAAGAAGATTATCCGTTATATTTAAACTGGTTGTTCCATGCTGATGCAACTCTTACTTTTCCACAAACAGTAGTTTTAAGATATAAATTTCAAGAACCGGGAGTTGCTGATGCTGCAGTTGAAGGTTACAGCAGGTGGTTTGTATCAAGACTTAAACTTCTTGAAAAATCTTTAGAAGGCAAAGAATATTTATGTTCTAACAGATTTACCATTGCAGATATATGTGTAAGTTACGCTATTAATCTTGCGGAGGCTCTAGGAATTGAGCAAGCCTTCAAACCTAATATAAAAAGATGGTCAGATAACTTATTTTCAAGACCAGCATTTATTAAAAGTAAAGAGTATAAATATGAACCCAAAGAATAAAATTAAAAATCTCATATACACATTACTAATCTTTCCATTTTTTTTGGTAGCAAATCAAACCAATCATATTGAAACTATTTATCTTGGCTCGGGTTGTTTTTGGGGAGCAGAAAAAGGTTATGAGGCCTTGGAGGGAGTAATTGATGCAAAGTCAGGTTACGCTAATGGGCATGGTATAAAACCAAACTACAGATCAATTATTCAATTAAAGAATAAATTTAATTCAGATAACTTTGCTGAGGTTGTTGAAGTCACTTTTAATTCAAATCATATAACACTTAAAGAAATTCTGATGCATTTTTTTGAAACCCATGATCCTACACAATACAACAGACAAGGCAATGATATCGGTACTCAATATAGATCTACGATATTATTTTCAAATCAAAATCAAAAACAGATTTCTGAATTGATTAGAGATGAATATCAATTGCTCTTAAGCAATGGCGGGTATGGCCAGATAAAAACAAAAATAGAGCCTCTTGAAAATTTTTATTTTGCTGAAGAATACCATCAAGATTATCTTAAAAAAAATCCTAATGGATATTGCCCTGATCTTTCAACTGGAATTGTTTTTAATAAAGAAAGTTCAAATACCCTCGATAACAGTAATTTAGCAAAAGGTAAACAAATCTTAGTTTTGGACTCTAAGAGCTATTGCCCATATTGCGATAAATTAAAGAATGATGTTATTAATGACTACAACGGAAGCATACCATTAAGTTATAGAACATCTGATCAACTTCATGGGCTAGAGCTTAAATCACCTAGTTGGGCTACACCTTCAATCTTATTTCTTGAGAATGGCAAGGAAGTATTTGGATATCAGGGCTATATTAATTCAAAGGATTTTTATAAGCTTCTAGGAAAGTTTAAGCTTGGCGCAACTGAAGCTTATGAAGTAGCTTTTAATGAAGGAACAGATGCAAGATTTTGTAAAGAATATCAAATATTTAAAAATACTCCTGATGGCATCTTTGTTGATAAACTTAGTGGTGCACCACTTTTTGATACTAGGGATAGATTTGTATCAAGATCTGGATGGCTATCATTTACAAGTCCAGTAGAAGGTTCTGTTTATGAACTTCCTGATAATAGTTATGGCATGAAGAGAACTGAAATAAGGTCAGTCTCTTCTGATATTCACTTAGGTCATGTTTTTGATGACGGACCAAATGGAATGCCTAGATATTGTATTAATGCCACTGTTTTAGAATTCCAGCCTAGGTTTGAAAATTCTTAGTTAGTAACTAATTCCGTACCCATATTCATAAGTAGGATTTTCAGTATCGTCAGGTAAATCTTCTTTTTGTTTTTTTACTTCTTTCATTGAAGAGGGTATTTCAAATGGCAATTTCCCACTAGGATTAAAGTCACCATAAATAGCTTCAAAAATAACTTCATCCATAACGCCAAAAGTACCAACTAATCCAGATGCATGATTTTTAATTTCATTAAGTATTGCGGGCCTATTTAAGTCTACTACGACAATAAGATTGTTATTCTTAGAATAATTTTTTATTTTTGATGTTATTTCATCATTGAATTCTAAGTCTCCATTTGGAAAGAGGGTGCTCAAAAAATTATCAAAAAGCCTATTAAGACCAGATTCTTGATTACCATTAAAAACAGTATGAATATACATAATTATTACATCTGCTTCTTCAGGATTATTGACCAATTTGCCAAAATTTGAAGCAATTTGTCCATCAAGGCCATCAACAAAAATTCTTTGTTTATTTTTTAATGGCAATATTCCATCATTTTCCAATAAAACAATTGATTTACGTTGAGCATCTAGCCCAAATTTAATGTTTTTATCAGTTGCTACACGTTCTTTAACCATTTCTTCATCTACGTATGGATTATCAAATAAACCTAAATCAAATTTATTAATTAATATTCTTTTAACAGAGCTATTAATTCTTTCTAAAGATATTTCACCATCACTTATAAGATTAATAATATGCTCGGGATCATCCTCTCCTCCATATTGGTCAATGCCAGCTAAAAAAGATTTCTTATATCTTTCTTTTATTGTCAGATTATCAACACCCCAATGTCTTCCACTTATAATGCCCCAATCGGAACAAACCACCCCATCAAATCCGAGTTTCTCTCTTAATAAATCAGATAATATGTATTCGTTATAACCCATTGCAACATCTTCGTTTGTAATACCAACTGGAATACCGTAATAAGGCATTATTACTTTTAAATTATTTTTTATAGCGTCTTTAAAAGGCAACAAGTGATAGTCAAAATTATCTCCTGGATAATTTTGATTTCTACCGCTGTACAAATGAGGATCAAGGCCTTTTTCTTGAGGACCTCCTCCTGGAAAATGCTTAACCATAGTGTGAACACTTTTATCAGAAATATTTATTCCCTGAAAGCCTTCCATATAAGCTAATGTCATTTTTGAGGATAGGTCTGCATTTGATCCAAAGGTACCAAAATTTCGAGCCCATCTCGGTTCTGTTGCCAGATCTGACATTGGATGAAGCGCAGTTCTAATTCCAGTTGCTAAATATTCCTCTCTAGCAATTTCAGCAAAATTTTTAATTATTGATGGATCGTTTGTTGCTGCAAAGCCTAACTGAGATGGCCATTTTGAATAACCATCTACAGAAAAAGAAGCAACGCCTCCACCTTTTGGAACTTCATGGATTGGATCAGAGCTTATAGTTATAGGAATGCCAAGTCGTGTTTTAGATGCAATTTCTTGAAAGTAATTTATTTTTTTTGCTAATTCAGTTGGGCTAGGATTGCCATACAAATTAAAATGGGTGATATTATCAAAAACTATCTTAGCCTCAGTAAGCTTATTTCCTCTTATTGCAATCTCATAAATCAACATCAATAAATCTGGGTTTAAAGTAAAAGGAGGATGAAACATTTGACCAACTTTTTCTTCAGTCGTCATTCTATCTACTAAGTCGTTGGCTCTAATTTCGGAGGGTAGCCTATGATCCTCATATACATCTAATAAATTATTTTTATTTAAATCTCTAAAGGTATGATTTTCAATTTTTATTAAAGATACATCATTAATAAGAGAATTATTTACTTTAAGTTTTTGAAGAGGCTTATATAAATTTAATGACGCAAATAAAAAAGCCATTAAGAGAAACAAAAGTAAGCTGTAAAGAAGTTTCTTTAAGAGAGAAAATTCTCTTTTCAATTTTTCTAACCTGAATTATTCATCTGAGAAGAAGCCATTTATTCTTTCATAAGATTCTATAAATTCTTCTTTAAAATTTTGTACAGTTTGACCAGCGGTTATGGTCTCATTAACTAACCCAATACCTTGTCCTACCCAATATGTTTCTAATTGTTTTGCACCTTCATGACCGATTGCGGCTTGATCTGCAACTTTCTTTAAAGCAGGTTCACTCACCATAGTTTGAAGTGGCATTGGTAATGGTTCTGGAGCATCTTTTCCTTCCCAGGCCTCAACCCATGGAGAGGATAATTGTCTTGAGTGTTTTCCAGTTCTGCTTTTAGATCTAACAGTATGACTTGATGATGCAGCCACCATTTTTTCTTTTATATTATCTGATGTTTCTGCCTCCATTGTGGGCAAGAAAACAGATGCACACCATACTCCATCAGCTCCCATTGCCATAACACCAGCCATTTGCTCACCTGTACAAATTCCTCCAGCTGCAAGAATAGGTACATCGCCATATTCTTTTAAAGCTCTTCTGACCTCAGGAACTAAAACCATAGTAGAAACACTTCCACAATGACCGCCACCTTCGGTACCAGATACTACAATTATATCTACACCTGCCTCTGCTTGTTTTACTGCATGCTGTTTTGCACCAACTAATGCTGCTACTGGAACTTTGTGTTCTTTGCCCATATCTAACATCCATTTGGGTGGTACGCCTAAAGCATTTGCAACCAAACTTATTGGATGTGCAAATGCAACTTCGAGAACTTCTTTTGCTCCATCTAATCCTGCACCAAGAACACCGTTCGAGTTTGCTTCTAAACTTTTTGAATTTTCATTATCTCTTAAATCAGAACCATCTAAATCATGCTGTTCAAGAACGTCAGCACGAAACTCTCTGTGTTCTTGCGGTATCATTGCCCTTAAATCATCAGTGGATAGATTTTCTCCTTTTCCAACATAAGAATTAGGGACTAGGACATCAACCCCATAGGGTTTTCCATCAATATGTTCATCAATCCAATTAAGTTCAATCTCAAGTTTTTCTGGTGTTAGTCCAACCGCTCCTAAGACTCCCATACCTCCGGCTTTTGAAACTGCAACAACTACATCCCTGCAATGACTAAAAGCTACCAAAGGGAATTCAATTCCAAGTAATTCGCAAATTTGTGATTTCATTTTTACTCCTCAATTCTTGCTACATAGTTTATATTACTAAATATTAATTGAGAATGTATAACGATATGAATAAATTCACGGTTCCAGACATTTGTGATGAATACGAAGATAAGATTCAAATAGGTGATCTTTTTTTGAAATCTTATGGTAAGCATGAAAAATTTTTTGGAGAAATTCAAACCGCTAGATGTGAGCACTCTAATAAAGTTGTAAAAGAATTAGTTTCTAAAGATGGCTCTAATAAAGTTCTCTTTATTCAACATACTGGCAAAGAAAAATGCTCAATGGTTGGAGATCAAATTGCCAAAATGGCAGCAGATAATGGATGGAAGGGTATCGTTACTAATGGATATATAAGAGATGCCGAAGTGATTAAAGACATTCCTATAGGAATGTATGCAAAAAATACTTATCCCAAAAAAACAGATAAATCTATTGGAGTTGGTGAAGTTGGAGTTGCGCTTGATTTTGAAACAATGATTGTTAAAAAAGGCTCATGGATATATGTAGACACTAATGGCTGGGTGATTAGTGAAAAAGAACTAGAAATTTAATTCATCAATCTTTTTATCTTTTTCATCCCATATTTCTTCAATCCATATTTTAAATTCTTCTCTGTATAAATTATCATTTCCATAATTCCTATTCTTAAGATTTTCAGGAATTTTATGGCTTTTAATAAATACTTTCACATCTTTCATTTCACCATTTAAAAAGGACCATGCACCTCTTTTTTTAGATTTGTACACAACAGAAAAATCAATCAATGTATCAATTTTTGGCATTGCGGAAAGGGCGGTAGCCATTCCACCTATTTTTGGTTGAAGAAGATTTTTATATTTAGAGTTTTGAGCTTTATGTTTCTCATGTGAAAATCTTGTACCTTCAGCATAGCTAAATATCGTTGATGGGGCTCTTAAAAATCTTTTACATGATTTAAGTGTATTTTCATAATCTTTTGTTCTTAAAGATGGATTCTTTTCTATAGCTTCCTTAGAATGCCTATTAACAAAAGGCATATTTAATGTTTTGTTAGCAAGAAATACAAATGGTATCCACCATAATTCTTTCTTCATAAAAAATTTTAATAATGGTATTTTTTTATTTGC
>Ga0160423_10003916_pt1 | contig 12319 bp, 14 predicted proteins | sample CRUFie14St8metaG_FD_108191 | JGI IMG/M metagenome (GOLD analysis project Ga0160423, IMG submission 108191) | Marine microbial communities from the Costa Rica Dome - CRUD Field 142mm St8 metaG | ecosystem: Environmental > Aquatic > Marine > Oceanic > Photic zone | place: Costa Rica: the Eastern... | reverse complement strand
TCCGCGATAAACTGACAGGCGATCTACAGGTCTTGTATGGCGGATTCAGTGGGGCCCGGCAGCGGCGGTCCCGGCGATTCCGACGATCGGATCATCCAGACGGACCTGAGAAACGAGATGTCGCGCTCGTATCTCGAGTACGCGATGAGCGTGATCGTGGGCAGGGCTCTGCCGGACGCACGAGACGGTCTCAAGCCTGTTCACCGCAGGATCCTTTACGCGATGTACGAGCTGGGTCTCACCAGCGACCGTCCCTACCGCAAGTGCGCACGTGTGGTGGGTGAAGTGCTCGGTAAGTACCACCCCCATGGAGATACCGCGGTTTACGACGCTCTGGTGCGGATGGCCCAGAGCTTCTCCATGTCGATGCCACTGATCGATGGTCATGGCAACTTCGGCTCGGTCGACAATGACCCGCCGGCTGCCATGCGATACACCGAATCGCGGCTGCAGGCACTCACCACCGACAGCCTGCTTGAAGACATCGAATCGGAGACCGTCGATTTCATCGACAACTTCGATGGTTCCCAGCAGGAGCCCACGGTTCTGCCGTCGCGAATCCCTCAGCTGCTGTTGAACGGCTCGGCCGGCATCGCCGTTGGCATGGCCACCAACATCCCTCCCCACAACCTGGGAGAGCTCATCGCAGGACTGCTGGTCCTGATCGAGAACCCTGAGATCGGCGATCAGGAACTGATGAGCCTGATTCCCGGTCCTGATTTCCCAACTGGAGGTCAGATTCTCGGTCGTACCGGCATCAAAGAGACCTACCTCACCGGTCGTGGTTCCGTGACCATGCGTGGCGTGGCCGGCATCGAAACCATCGAGGTGCCAGGACGGCCTGATCGTGATGCGGTGGTGATCACCGAACTTCCTTATCAGACCAACAAAGCGGCGTTGATCGAACGCATTGCCGAGATGGTCAATGACAAGAAGCTGGAGGGGATCTCAGATATCCGTGATGAAAGTGATCGCGATGGCATGCGCATCGTGGTGGAGCTTCGCCGCGATGCCTATCCGCAGGTGGTGCTGAACAATCTCTACAAGCTCACGCCTCTGCAGAGCAATTTCAGCGCCTACATGCTTGCGCTTGTGAATGGGGAGCCGATCCTGCTCACCCTGCGCAAGATGCTCGAGGTGTTTCTCGAGTTCAGGGTCGAGACCATCGAGCGCCGCACGCGCTATCTGCTGCGCAAGGCTGAGGAACGTGACCACATCCTGCTTGGTCTGCTGCTGGCTCTCGATCAGCTCGACCCGATCATTGCGCTGATCAGGGCAGCCTCTGACACCGCCACCGCTCGTCAGCAACTCCAGGACCGTCATGGTCTTAGCGACGTTCAGGCCGACGCCATCCTGCAGATGCAGCTGCGCCGGCTCACGGCTCTTGAGGCCGACAAGATTCGACTAGAGCATGAGGATCTGGTTGCCAAGATCGCTGATTACAAGGACATTCTCGGCCGGCGGGAGCGCGTGTTCGGTCTAATCAAGGACGAACTCAATCAGCTCAACGATCGTCATGCCGTGCCACGTCGCACGGAGATCCTGGATCTTGGCGGCGGACTCGAAGACATCGATCTGATCGCCAACGAGCGTTCGGTGGTCCTGGTGACGGAAACGGGTTACCTCAAGCGGATGCCGGTGAGCGAATTTGAAGCCACCAGCCGCGGAACCCGTGGCAAGGCCGGCACCCGCAGCCAGGGTGAAGATGCGGTGAAGCTGTTCATCGGCTGCAATGACCACGACACCCTGCTGCTGTTCAGTGATCGAGGTGTGTCGTATGCCCTGCCGGCGTATCGGGTCCCTCAGTGCAGTCGTGCGGCCAAGGGGACTCCTGTGGTGCAGCTGCTTCCCATCCCTCGGGAGGAGGCGATCACCTCACTGCTGGCTGTCTCGGAGTTCAACGATGACGCCGATCTGTTGATGCTCACTCAGGGGGGATTCATCAAACGCACCCGCCTGTCGGCGTTCAGCAACATCCGCTCCAACGGACTGATCGCCATCGGTCTTGAGGATGGTGATGCACTCACCTGGGTGAGACTTGCGGTGCCTGGAGACAGTGTGCTGATCGGCTCCAAGGCGGGGATGACAATCCACTTCCGCCTCAGCGATGAGGAGCTCCGGCCTCTCGGACGCACCGCTCGTGGTGTTCGTTCGATGAATCTGCGCGCCGGCGATGAATTGGTCAGCATGGATGTGCTGCCGGTGGAGCTGGCGGATCAGATCGCGGCCAGCTCCGATGACGGTGAGGATGAGGGCGCCCCTGCGAGTGAGGGCCCCTGGGTGCTGGTGGCCTCGGCAGCCGGCCTCGGCAAGAGGGTCCCGGTGACCCAGTTCCGTCTTCAGAAGCGTGCCGGTATGGGCCTCCGGGCCATGAAATTCCGCACTGATGCTGATCAGCTCGTGGGTCTGAGTGTGCTCGGGGCAGGCGAGGAATTGCTGCTGGTGAGCGAGAAGGGGGTGATCGTGCGGACCAGTGCTGATGCCATCCCTCAGCAGTCGCGCGCGGCCACAGGAGTTCGCCTTCAGAAACTCGACAAGGGTGATCGTCTTCTGAAGGTGGTGCTGGTTCCCCCTGAGGCGGAAACGCATGATCTCGATGACACCTCAGCAGACTCCGATCCCGCTGACCAAGGCGAGGTCATCCCTGCGAGTGATCAGGCGGACGGCTGAATCTTGGCCAACTGCGCAGATGTGCTGGTGCTTGGTGGTGGTCCAGCCGCCCTCTGCATCGCCTCGGAACTTCACCAGCGCGGAGTTGCTGTTCAAGGCATCGCTCCTGAACCTGTGGATGCACCATGGCCCAACACCTATGGCATCTGGGTCGATGAACTGAAGGCTCTCAACCTTGACCATCTGCTTGAGCATCGCTGGAGCGACACGGTCAGTTACTTCGGTGACGGCGGCTCAGCCGCTGACGACGAGCCCATTTCCCATGGCAAGGATTACGGACTGTTTGACCGTGCGGCTCTGCAGAACCACTGGCTTCAGAGAGCGGTCGGGGTGGTCTGGCATCGGGACATCGCCGATCGGGTGGAACCGGGGTCTCACCACACCCTGGTGACCTGCACCTCTGGCTCAGTGCATAAAGCCAGGCTGGTGATTGATGCATCCGGTGCCCAAAGCCCGCACATCAGCCGGCCGGATCATGGCCCGGTGGCAGGGCAGGCCGCTTATGGCGTTGTGGGGCGTTTCTCAACGGACCCGATCAGCCAGGGACGCTTCGTGTTGATGGATTACCGCAGCGACCATCTCAGTGAGTCGCAACGCCTGGAGCCACCCACGTTTCTGTACGCGATGGATCTTGGTGATGGGGTGTTTTTCGTTGAGGAGACATCGCTCGCTCTGGCACCTGGAGTGCCCTACGAGGTTCTCAAGCAGCGCCTGAACCGGCGCCTCGCGCATCGGGGAGTTCAGATCACTGAGGTGCTTCACGAGGAGTTCTGCTTGTTTCCGATGAACCTGCCACTGCCTGATCGCGGCCAACCCGTTCTCGCTTTCGGGGGCGCGGCGAGCATGGTGCATCCAGCCTCGGGCTACATGGTGGGAGCGCTGCTGCGCCGTGCTCCTGCTCTGGCAGATGCTCTGGCCCGAGCCCTCTCAGAGGCATCGCTCGGATCAGCCGACCTTGCACGTCGTGGCTGGCAGGCACTCTGGCCAGCCGAGCTTGTGCTTAGGCATCAGCTTTATCAGTTCGGCCTGGGCCGTTTGATGGGATTCAACGAACGCCTGCTTCGAACTCATTTCGCCACCTTTTTCTCTCTGGCAAGCGAGGACTGGTTCGGCTTCCTGACCAACACTTTGCCGCTGCCCCAGCTGATGGCCGTGATGTTGCGTCTGTTTGCCCTCTCCCCATGGGAACTGAGGCGTGGGCTTGTGCTCGGGGCGGCGAAGGATCAGGAACCAGGGTTCAGGCGGTGATGCCGCTCCAGTCCGCCGGCTGAATCAAGGGAAAGAGAGCGTCTTCTTCCTCCAGTTCCTCCAGCCATCCTTCCGGTAATGGCTCCCGTTGCTCGATCGCGGCGATCAAGCGCCAGAAACGCTGAAGGTGACGTTCGATCCGTTCCTTTGCCAGTTCCGTTGTGGTGCCTGCTCGGAGAATGAAACTCCAGTCCGAGGACTGCGCCAGCAGCAGCTCCCTCCCCGCCTGATGCAGCATGCGCAGATCCGATTCGCTGCCGACGCCGCGGCTGCAGCGTTCCACCATCGCTCGGCCGGCCCGGCTCCACTCGGGAATGATCCAGGCATTGGTTTCGTTGAGCCAGTAGTCATGAAAGCCGCCTCTGCCCCAGCTGGACGGGCAGGGATCGCAGAGTTGCAGATTGGGTTGCTCGCTGAGAACGCCGCGAAGACTGGTGAAGCGGATCCCTTCGCTGGGGCCCTGGCGGAACAGTTCGGCCAGAAACCCAGGACCTTCGAACCACCAGTGGCCGAAAAGCTCCGCATCAAAGGGCGCCACCAGCAGGGGGTCAATGGCCATGCCATTGCAGAGCCGATCGAGTTGCTGTCGTCGGCCCTTCAGGAAATGGCTGGCATGGTCTCGGGTGCGCTCGATGGCCTCTTCGGGTTGATAAGGCTGCTTGTCATCCAGACCACCGCCCTGATCGCTGACCCGGTGCAGTTTCAGTCCCAGTGGACGCTGTGCGGGCAGCCCCTCCGCTTCGATCTGCTCCGGGGGGAGATCCCAGCCCAGATCCCTGTGAAATTCCCGGTACCAGGGGTCGCCTGGGTAACCATCCTTCGCCGACCACACCGGGAGCGTGGCATCACTGTCACGACCGAAGAACGCCACACCCTGACGGCTCACAATCGGTGCATAGACCCCATAGCGCGGACGCGGTTCTGCATGCAGAAGTCCGTGGCCATCCAGGACGGCATAGCGGAGTCCTGCATCGCGCATCCATCGATCCAGCCCCTCGTAGTACGCACATTCGGGAAGCCAGATGCCCAGTGGTCTTTGCCCCAGCAACCTGTGGTGTTCTCGAACGGCCGTGCGCAGCTGGGCACGCACCGCTTCCGGGTGCTCTCTGAGCAGAGGCAGGTAGCCATGGGTGGCGCCGCAGGTGAGCAGATCAAGAACTCCCCGGCGCTGCAGCTCTGCAAAGCGTGGAATCAGTTCGCCGTCACTGCGCTTCCAGGAACTGAGATGACGCTCAAAGTTGCCGGACAGATGGTCCGCAGCAGCTCTCCGGTCCGCTGGGGCATGGTTCAGCAGGTTGAGGCGTGCATCGACCCAGAGCGGAAACCGCATCCTCAGCGTGGGATCCGCCAGCAGCGAGAGCAGGGTGGGCGACAACCCCATGGTCAGCTGCGGGGTCTGTCTCGGGTCGTCAGCGGCTCTTTCGAGTGTCTCCAGGAGCGGCAGGTAACACTCGATCAGGGCCTGGAAGAACCAGTCCTCCTCAAGGGAGTGGGCTTCTGCGGCCCGGACGTAGGGCAGATGGGCATGCAGAACAAGAGCCAGTGCCCCGTTGGCCACTTTTTCGTCCCAATGACCGTGTGAATGTACCGGGATTCACGGCGAGATCTACCGGATTGGAACCAGTTCACTCGCTTAGAGTGGTCTTACCCATAGTCATTCCGACTAAATCGCGTCGAGGCTTTTGCCATGGCCCACGACCCAGGCCGCGTTCTGATCTTCGACACCACCCTCAGGGATGGTGAGCAGTCCCCGGGAGCAAGTCTCAACCTTGAGGAAAAGCTGGCGATTGCTCAGCAGCTGGCCAGGCTTGGCGTGGACGTGATCGAGGCGGGATTTCCCTTCGCGAGTCCGGGCGATTTCGCCGCTGTCCAGCGCATCGCACAGCAGGTCGGCGGAGAACAGGGACCTGTCATCTGTGGACTGTCACGTGCGTCCAGAGGTGATATCAAAGCCTGTGCTGAAGCGGTGGCTCCCGCTCCGCGACGACGGATTCACACGTTCATCGCGACCAGCGACATTCACCTCGAACACAAGCTGCGCAAGAGCCGGAAGGAGGTCTTGGCGATTGTTCCGGACATGGTCGCTTATGCCCGCTCCCTGGTTGATGACATTGAATTCTCCTGCGAGGACGCAGGACGCAGCGATCCCGAATTCCTCTATGAGGTGATCGAGGCAGCCATCGCTGCCGGTGCCACCACCATCAATATTCCCGACACCGTTGGTTACACCACACCGACCGAATTCGGTGAACTGATCGCTGGCATTGATCGTCATGTGCCGAACATCGGTGATGCCGTGTTGTCCGTTCACGGGCACAACGACCTGGGCCTTGCCGTCGCCAACTTCCTCGAGGCCGTCAAGAACGGTGCGCGCCAGCTCGAATGCACGATCAACGGCATTGGTGAGCGGGCTGGTAACGCCGCCCTGGAGGAGCTCGTGATGGCGTTGCACGTGCGCCGTCGCTACTTCAATCCCTTCTTCGGCCGCGATGCGGACTCGCCCACGCCACTCACGTCGGTGCGCACTGAGGAGATCACCAAGACATCACGTCTGGTCTCGAATCTCACGGGAATGGTGGTTCAGCCGAACAAGGCCATCGTGGGAGCCAATGCCTTCGCCCATGAATCAGGGATCCATCAGGACGGTGTGCTCAAGAACCGTCTCACCTACGAAATTGTTGATGCCCGCACGGTGGGACTCAGTGACAACCGCATTTCCCTGGGCAAACTCAGTGGTCGCAGTGCGGTGAGGGCGAGGCTGGAAGAGCTGGGTTATGACCTCAGCCGCGAAGATCTCGATGATGCGTTTGCTCGCTTCAAGGACCTTGCCGACCGCAAGCGTGAAATCACTGATCGTGATCTGGAAGCCATCGTCAGCGAGCAGGTCCAGCAGCCGGAGGCCCGCTATCAGTTGAAACTGGTGCAGGTGAGTTGTGGCAGCAGCCTCAGCCCAACCGCCACAGTCACCCTTGCGGACGAGGATGGCAGGGAGCAGACCACGGCATCGATCGGGACAGGACCGGTGGACGCTGTTTGCCAAGCGCTCAATGCCCTGGCTGGTGAGCCCAACGAACTGGTTGAGTTCTCTGTGAAATCAGTCACCGAAGGCATTGACGCGATCGGTGAGGTGACGATCAGGCTGCGACGCGACGGTGAGTTGTATTCCGGTCACTCCGCTGATACCGATGTGGTGGTGGCCGCGGCTCAGGCGTTCGTCAATGCTCTGAACCGACTGGTGGCAGGGTCATCACAACCGGCTCTGCATCCCCAGCGGGATACCGCCCCTCTGGATGCCCGTCCCACCCTCTGAACGGATGCCGACATCCCTCAACCGAGACCCGGCTGGTCAGGCTGGGTCAAGAGTTGGGGCGCTGATCCAGCTGCTGGCTCTGATCGTGCTGGCCCTGATGGTTCTCGTGCCTCTTCTCTGGCTGGTGAGCACGTCTCTGAAAGGGCCTGCGGAAGACATCTTCACCAGTCCACCAGCGCTGCTGCCCTCCCAACCCAGTCTTGATGCTTACGGACGTCTGTTCCGGGACAATCCACTGGGTCGCTATCTGTTCAACAGCACCGTGGTCAGCCTGGTGGCTGTGGTAGCCAATCTGCTGTTCTGTTCCCTGGCTGCCTATCCATTGGCGCGCATGCGCTTTGCAGGACGTGGGTTGGTCCTGGGCCTTGTTGTGGCAACCATTCTCATTCCCTTTCAGGTGGTGATGATCCCTCTCTATCTGCTGATGGTGCAGCTGGGTCTTCGCAACACCCTGATGGCTCTTGTGATTCCACAGGCAGCCACGGCCTTTGGCTTGTATCTCCTTCGTCAGAGCTTTCTCGGCGTTCCTGTCGAACTCGAGGAGGCCGCCCGCATGGATGGCTGCAGCAAGCTCGGTGAGTGGTGGAACGTGATGATTCCCGCTGCGCGAGCCGACCTGATCACCTTGGCCATGTTTGTGTTCATCGGCACCTGGAGTGATTTCCTCTGGCCGCTGGTGATTCTGGATGACCCTCAGCTGTTCACGCTGCCTCTGGGGCTGCAGCAGTTGGCCAGCAGTTTTTCTCTTGATTGGAGAATTGTTGCTGCAGGCTCTGTGGTGTCGATTCTTCCCGTGCTGCTGTTGTTCATCCTTCTGCAGCGCTTCATCCTCCCCAGTGCCAGCGGTGACGCCGTCAAGGGGTGATCGTCGGATCTTGGGCTGAGGGCAGTGCGGGTGGACGTGCACGCTCAATCTCAGGCTCTTCGGATGGGGGCGCAGCTGAATTGGATGGGAACGGTGGTTCGAGCCGGTTCCAGAGAGCCCGTTCCCGTTGGCTGGAGGCACGCTGCCAGTTTTCCAGGTTGCTGATCTGTCTCTGAAGGGTTTGCTGTCGGGTCTGGAGAACACCGAGCTGCTGTTCGATCAGGTCTCGTTTTCCCTCTCCGTCACGCTGATTGATCCCTTCCAGACCATCGAGACGCTGCCCGAGATCCTGAATGGTGCGGCTCTGTTGCTGGAGGGATTGCCAGAGAACAACGAACAGCACCAGCAGAAACGGAAATCCAGCTGCCGGGATCAGGACCCAGAGGCGATCACGCATTGTTCTCTGGGATGGGTCGTCAGTTGCAGCCTTGAACGGAAATGCGGTAGCTGAATCCGGTTGAGTTGGGATCGCTGCCGGCACCGATCTTGAAGTTCACCTGACTCACCTGCTTGCCCTGGGGAGCCGAGAACGGTCCGAACTGCTTGCCTGTTCCGATGGGTGGGGTCATGGATTCCTTCACCACGCGCAAGTTGCTGCCGTCGGTGAATTTCAGGTATGCCTCCACGGGATAGGTCCCGCTGGCGGTGGAGTCGGCCGTGAAGAACAGCTTGTAGCTGCTGTAAGGCGCATTCACGGCGAAGTCCGTGTTCCAGTTGGTGCGACCGATCAGCTTTTCTCGACTGACCCGTTTTTTGACAATGTTGCTGCTGCCATCGCCACCGACCGGAGGCAGAAAACTGCAGCCAGCCTGTGCGGCGGACAGGCCGGCTTCGAGGCTGATCAGGCCGGCCGCGAGAGCAAGCAGAGCCGTTGTCAAGCGGGGGGTCCCCATGGTCGTTCAAAGGTCTTTCGCGATGTCTAGCAATGGTCTGGTGGAATGGGCTGCAATGCGCGTGCGCTGCCGTTCATGTCTCTTCAGGATCTCGATACTCTTCTCCAGCAACGTCATGACGAACAGGAGCTGGCACGTCGTCTCTCCGAGCCGGTGTCGGTGGAAGCGTTGATCGAACTCGGTCGTGAGAGGGGCCTCTCGATCACTGAAGACGACGTCATCAGTGCTCAGTTGCGGGAGGATTCGGATGCGTCATCAGCCGAACTGCAAAAGCGAATGGCGGATGAGTCCAGGCGCCTCAGGCATTTCATTCAGGGTTGAATAGCGATCTCACAATTCAGCGTGGATTGTGCCGGCAATGGAACCTTTGAGAGGCCTTGATCAGGGCGCCAATGATGATTTGATTGCAACCATCCTGAGCTAAGCGCACTAACTGCAGGGCGTGATCCATTCTCTTCATTCGATGATCGGTCGCTTGATCTTCAAATCATTTTCACAACGTCTGGTGTCTGGCCAAACACTTCACCGATCCAGAGTGCGTGTGTGACTGCTCCTTCATGCGTATGAAACTCCCATGCCGATTCAGGACTTGAGCTGCGCTCAATTTCCTGACTTTCGTCGTTGACCCGCAGATAATGACCGGTATTGGCGTAGCGCAGAACATACCGCTCCAGGAGTGACGATCTCATGTTGATTCTCGGCGAGTCCTGAACTCTGCCTAGCCAGCTTTCTGCGGCTGGTGACGTTGACTTCAGCTTTTCGTGGGTTTTCCCTCTTCTGAGTGATTATCTGTTTCCTGGTATTTGCTGCTTCTCACCCAGATCAGCGGCCGCTGCAGCGTGATTCGCAGTTGAAAGCCACCGTTGCGGAACCAGCTCTCCGTGCATGGTGTGATCAGTGAAGGGCTGAGCTGCCAGCTCTGCTGCAGGTAGGTCTGAATCAGCGTCTGTGCAGGAGGCTCATCCATCTGCCAATGCACAAGCGCCAGTTCAGCCGTACTGGATTGCAGGGTGGCAATTCTGCCGAGAGGACCTGCCTCGGGATCGGGTTCCACGCTCTCGTTGAGTGTCTCCTGCACCACAAACAGGCGCAGAGGGCTTTGGGAGCTGCGGCCATCCAGGCAGTACTTATTGAGATAAAGCTTTCTCGCGCGTGTGAACAAAGGTGCGGGGGCACGGCTCAGAAGCGCTCCATAGGCGTCGTTGAGAGCTTGACTCGGCATCGCGCAGGGATGGCTGGGCTCAGCATCTGACATGGCGCATCGCTCTGCGCCGTGGAACACTGTAGACAGATGCAAAAGTGGACCCATGCCTGAGTCTGGCTGCCCTCTCTACAGGCTCGTGGCATTGGACGGGCAGCCGCATCCGGTTCTCGACGCTCCTTACGAGTCGATCGCGGCGGCCGAAGCCGCGGCCAGTCGCTGGTGTTCGGGACAGGGACGTTCGCTGTCGGTGGAGCAGAGGGGCATCGCTCTCGAAGTTCAGACCCGCTGCGGGGAATGGCGCACCCTCGGTTATCCACGCGCCTGTCTGCTGCAATCGGAAAGTGGGTTCGGAGCCCTCTGAGGAGCTCCGTTCAGCGCGGGTTCTCGCCGGCCGTGCCGCCCGTGCACTTCTCAGTTTCAGGGATCATCACCGCTTGCATCCTTCCTGGATCCCGTTCAACCATGACTGAAGGTGACTGGAGCGGCTTGTGCGGGTGAGCGTGGATCTTTGCCTGGTGCCCTTGGGGGTTGGTGTGTCGCTGGGGCCCTCAATCGCTTTGTGCCAGCAGGTGATCAAGGACTCGGGGCTGGACCATCAGCTCGGTCCGGATGGGACGGCCATCGAAGGCGAGTGGGATGACGTCTTCGCTTGCGTGAGGGCCTGTCATGAACGGCTCCATCAAGAAGGCGTTCAACGGATCCACGCCACGCTTCGCGTGAACACGCGCATTGATCGCAGGCAGTCGTTTCGCGACAAGGTGAACAGCGTGCAGCGCTTGATGCCGTGAATCCCGCCTGGGATTGCCGAAGCAATGCTGCCAAACCGGTCCCGCGTGTCTTGAATGAGACCAGAAACTGGAGAGAATGGTTTGCTGGGTCTGGCTTCGTCGGCTCGAGCGCGAGTTGTTGCTGCGCTGGTGCTGGCCCTGGTTGCTCCTGTTTTCCCCGGTTCGTCGAGGGCTGATACCTGGGACCGTATCGGCAGTTATGCGGCTCTCATTCGGCAAGCGGGAACGCACACCCTGGTGGCCAAAGATTGTCCGTCAGCTCTGCTTGGTGCCTTTCATGCGCCCCGCAACGCCCTGCTGATCTGTGCCAACAACATTGAGGATGACCCCAGGCAGGTCTGGGTGGTTCTTGCTCATGAGTCGGCCCATGTCATGCAGCACTGTCATGGCGGACCTTTGCTTCCTGATCACCAGGTGGGCAAGGCCCTCGCGCGCATCGAGGCCCAATCCAGAACAACCTTTCAGGAGCTGCGTCTGTACCACCAGTCGCAGCGTCGGGATGAAATCGAGGCACGCCTGGTGCAGGGGATGCCCCCGAACGAAGTGGAGGCCCTGTTTCGCAGTTTCTGTGCCGAGCGTCTGAGTGACCGCGACGCCACCCAACCTCGCGACGCTCTTGTCTCGCCCCCCTGAGGACTGCCATGGAGGAGGAACCCGTCACACCGATCACAGGGCCGATCCTCGACCTGGAGGGGCGGCTGACCTATCTGGGTGAGGATGGGCAGCGTTATGTCGTTCTCGACAGCCTGAAGCGGGATCAGGACACCTCCCTGCGGGTCGCTGAGGTGCTGCGCGCCGCTGAACCTCTCTTCCATGAGATCGAGACGCTTTGCCAGCGTTGGATGCAACAGGTGTCCGCAGGTGAGCTTGCGCGTGAAGAGGCGATCGCTCTTCTGCTCGCCACCCTGGAAACGGTTCTGGATGAAGACGCCAGCCCAAGTGGAGGGGGCATGGCTTGATGCGGCACGGCTCTTACGGTGTGCAGATGTGTGGCATTTCTCCATGGGTCCAAGGCTTCGTGGTTACTGGTTCATGACCTGGTTGGGCCTGGTGGCCAACCTGATCGCATTGCCTGTGATCGGCGTGCTCGCATTCCGTGATGAACTCTCAGCCGGCATTGGAATCACCAACATCACCCTTGCCTTCTCTCTGGCGTGGCCCGCTGCGATCGTCGGCATCGTGGCTTCCGCAGGCTTGCTGGCTCAGCGAAAATGGGGCGTCATCCTGGCGATCGTGGCTCTGTCGATGAGCCTTGCAGGAACGTTCCCCTACGGCATCGTTCGCCTGGTCCTGGGGCTTGAGCCTCAGACCATGGGGTTGTGGCCTGTCCTTCTCGGGGTG
>Ga0160423_10003914_pt1 | contig 12320 bp, 11 predicted proteins | sample CRUFie14St8metaG_FD_108191 | JGI IMG/M metagenome (GOLD analysis project Ga0160423, IMG submission 108191) | Marine microbial communities from the Costa Rica Dome - CRUD Field 142mm St8 metaG | ecosystem: Environmental > Aquatic > Marine > Oceanic > Photic zone | place: Costa Rica: the Eastern... | reverse complement strand
GAATTCTTATTGTGATTTTTAACAGATTTAAATTTTCTAGAGACATTGGTATAGATTTGGGAACGGCCAATACTCTTATACATGTATCAGGGAAGGGAGTTGTTTTACAAGAGCCTTCTGTGGTAGCTATGGATTTAGAAGAAGGGATTCCATTAGCTGTCGGCAAAGAAGCAAAATTAATGCTTGGAAGAACACCTGGCAACATCAGAGCTGTAAGACCGCTGAGAGATGGGGTTATCGCAGATTTTGATGCGGCAGAGCAAATGATTAAAACATTTATTCAAAAATGTAATGAAGGTAAAGGTATAGTAGCCCCAAGGATAGTTATTGGTATTCCAAGTGGAGTAACCAGTGTTGAGCGAAGAGCAGTAAGGGAAGCTGGATTAGCCGGAGCTAGAGAAGTTCACTTAATTGATGAACCTGTCGCGGCAGCAATTGGGGCATCATTACCAGTAACTGAGCCAATTGGAACTATGATTGTTGATATTGGTGGTGGCACTACTGAGGTTGCAGTATTAAGTTTGGGTGGAACTGTATTAAGTGAATCTGTTCGCATAGCTGGTGACGAAATCAATGAATCAATTGTCCTATACCTTAAAAAAGTTCATAATTTAGTTGTTGGAGAGAGAACTGCAGAAGATATTAAGATTAAAATTGGATCTGCATTTCCAGATGATGATTTTGATAAAACTACTTTAGAGGTTAGGGGGTTACATCTTTTATCTGGTCTGCCTAGGTCAATTACTTTGACATCAGGAGAAATTAGAGAAGCTATGGCTGAAACACTTAGCAAAATAGTTGAAGCTGTAAAAAGAACTTTAGAGCGAACTCCTCCTGAACTTGCAGCAGATATTGTTGATAGGGGTATTATGCTTGCAGGAGGTGGAGCTTTAGTAAGAGGTATTAATGATTTATTGAGCGATGAAACCGGAATTTTTACTCACATAGCAGAAAACCCACTGCTGTGTGTAGTCAATGGTTGTGGGGAGGTTTTAGATGATTTTAAGAAACTTAAAAGAGTTGTTGATACGCCTGACTTTATAAGGAACGCGATAAGAGATTAATATTATGCTGGAAATACCACGAATTTCTACTAGTCGTTGGTGGCATAAAAAGAAAATTTGGGTATTGTTTGGAATCTTTTTATTTTTAATTTTTGCAAGGATATCAAAAGGATCTATTTATAAAGATTTTTATTATTTTATTTCTAAACCTTTTTGGCCTGGTCAATTTCAAAAAGATGTAATTCTTAAGAGCATAGACCAAGAATCTTTTATAAAGTTGAATCTTCTTGAAAAGGATAATATAAGATTGCGGAAGATTTTATCTCTTCAAGAATCATCTAATAACGACAATATTTCAGCTGCAGTTATTTCGAGAAAAACAGGTAGTTGGTGGAGGCAAATAATCTTAAACAAAGGTTCACGAGATGGAGTGGAAATTGGTAGTATCGTTAAAGGCCCAGGCGGATTATTAGGAAGAGTAAATAACACTTCTTTATTTACATCTTCAGTAACTTTAATAACCTCTCCTGAAAGTAAGTTAGGTGTATGGGTTGATAGAATCCAAATTAATGGATTACTTGTTGGTTTGGGAGATGATTCTCCTAGCTTAATACTTTTTTCAAAAGACGCTGATATAAAAGTCGGTGATTTTATATCATCCTCTCCCGCCAGTACTTTATTAACTCCAAATATTCCTATAGGCATTGTCCAATCTATAGATGAGCCACATAAAGCAAAAAAAATAGCAAAAATATCACTTTTAGCAAAACCGCACGTAATTGATTGGGTGCAAATTTTAAAAGTCAAAATTTAATGAATAACTTTTTAAAAAAAAATTTATCCATAATTGTTTATATTTTTATCCCAATTATTTTTTTGTGGCACCCTAATTGGCTCGGATTTTTAGGTGTTCAGCCATATTGGCCGTTATTTTGGTTATTGCCATGGTCAATGATTCATGGATCAATCAATGGAATAATATTTGGTTTATTTTTAGGTCTAATTTTAGATTCTTTAACTGTAGATAATAGTTTTACTCAAATACCTGGTTTAATTTTATGTGGATTTTTGTTTGGGAGAATTAAATTTCATAGTGATATTTTGGTGGGACATTTTAGATATGGTTTAATTTGTTCTTTTGGAAGTTTTATATGTGGGACTCTTTATTTTTTACAAATTTTGTTTAAAAATTTTTCAGATAGTAATTTTTTGCTCTTTATACCAACTTTTAAAAATATCTTGGCTGAAGTTTTCCTAACAGGGTTTTTTTCTCCTTTTTTTTGTTCACAATTTTCAAGAATGTTTAAATTTTCAAGAAGAAAATTGTAGTAATAAATTTTGCAAAGAAGTAAAAAGATTTCTAAAAATAAATATCCTTGAACTTACTAAAAATATTTTTAAATCTAAGGAATATCTCTTTGAGGGTTCGTAATGTTATATTTTTAATTGTTAGAATAAACATTCAATGCAATAAATCTTTGCTTTGAAATTTCTAGAGATCTTTTTTATCTATGTCAAAAGCAAGAATATTAGTTGTTGATGATGAACCAGCCGTTTTGAAGGTACTAGTTACAAGACTTCAACTAGCAGGATATCAAGTTTTTTCAGCAACTAATGGCGAAGAGGCACTTGAATCTTTTCATAAAGATTCTCCTGACTTAATAGTTCTTGATGTTATGCTTCCAAAAATGGATGGATTCGCAGTTTGTAGAAGAATTAGAGCTGAATCAGTAGTACCAATAATTTTCTTGACAGCTCTCGAGGCGATTTCAGAAAGAGTTGCAGGTTTGGATTTAGGAGCTGATGATTACTTGTCAAAACCATTTAGCCCGAAAGAGTTAGAGGCTAGGATAGCTACTATTTTGAGAAGAATGGGTCCTACTGTATCAGTTACTGAAACTAAAGAGGTTCCATCTGGTAAAGGAGTTATGAAATTTGGAAGTTTAGTTGTTGATACTAATCGCAGACAGGTTTCTAGAGCAGGAGAAAGAATTAGTCTTACCTATACGGAATTCAGTCTTCTAGAATTATTATTTGATGAACCGGGTAAAGTTGTTCCGCGAGCTGAAATTCTTGAACAGCTCTGGGGTTATCCTCCTCGAAGAGCTGCAGATTTAAGAGTTGTAGATGTTTATGTAGCGAGACTGAGAGGTAAATTAGAACCAGATCCAAGAAATCCAGAGTTAATCTTAACTGTTCGAGGTATTGGTTATGCATCCCAGAGAGTTGGTGAAACAGCAACATCTTTGGCAAGTTGAGCCTTAGTCTGATACTTTTATTAAATAAAACAAATATATAAAATAAATTTTGTCTGAAATAAGAGAAGCACGCTTACAAAAAGCTAATTTACTAATTAAGAGGGGATTTTCTCCCTACGCAGAAAGTTTCCCAGTTTCACATACTACTAAATTTCTTGTTCAAAAATTTGATTATTTAGAAAATGGTCAAGAGGAAGAATTCAGTGTTTCTATCGCGGGTAGAGTAATGGCAAAAAGGGTGATGGGTAAAATTGCTTTTTTTACAGTAAGCGATCAAGAAGGTCATATTCAACTTTATTTAGACAAAGGTATTATTAATGCAAAGATAGAAAACCAAAAATTCCTTTCTTTTGAGGATATTAAAGAAATAGTGGATATTGGTGACTGGATAGGGGTCTATGGAATTATTAAAAAAACTAATAAAGGTGAGCTTTCAATCAAAGTTGAAAAATGGGAAATGTTATCCAAATCATTACAGCCTCTACCAGATAAATGGCATGGATTGACTGATATTGAAAAAAGATATAGACAACGTTATTTGGACTTAATAGTTAATCCTCAAACTAAAAATGTATTTAAAACAAGAGCAAAATGTATAAGTTTTATTAGAAAATGGCTAGATAAAAGAAATTTCTTAGAGATAGAGACTCCAATTCTTCAATCCGAGGCTGGTGGTGCTGAAGCAAGACCATTTATTACCCATCACAATACATTAGATATTCCACTATATCTAAGAATAGCTACTGAATTACATTTAAAAAGAATGGTTGTCGGAGGATTTGAAAAAGTTTATGAATTGGGAAGAATATTTCGTAATGAGGGGATAAGTACAAGACATAATCCAGAATTTACCTCAGTTGAAATTTATCAAGCTTTTTCTAACTACGTAGATATGATGGATTTAACAGAAGAACTGATTAAAGATATAGTTGCTGATGCATGTGGTTGTTTAATTATAAATTATCAAAATAAGGAAATTGATTTTTCTAAACCTTGGTTAAGAATATCTATGAAAGATATAGTTAAAAAATATACAGGGATTGATTTTGATTCCTTTCTTGGAGACTTTCAAGCAGCAAAACAAGCCGTAAAAAGTATAAATGTTGAACTTTCTAATAAAGCAAATACTATGGGGAGACTTTTAAATGAGGTCTTCGAGCAAAAAGTTGAGTCAGAACTCATAGAACCCACCTTTATAATCGATTATCCTATTGAAATTTCTCCTTTAGCCAGGCCTCACCTTGATAATAAAGAAATGGTTCAAAGATTCGAATTATTCATTGTTGGTCGAGAGCTGGCAAATGCTTTTAGTGAATTAATAGATCCTGTAGATCAAAGAGAAAGAATGCAATTACAGCAATCACTTAGAGATGAAGGAGATTTGGAGGCTCATTGTATAGATGAAGATTTTTTGAATGCTTTAGAGATTGGCATGCCTCCTACTGGAGGTCTAGGTATAGGTATTGATAGACTTATTATGTTAATTACTAATAGTCCATCAATTCGAGATGTAATCCCTTTCCCATTGTTAAAACCAGAAATAACTTCGAATAAAAATCAAAAATCACCCTTGAATGAAGTAAAATAGTTTAGTTGATCCAATACGAAATTTTTTAAATGAGTGGTGAACGTGTTGGTTTCCGTTTTAAACATGCGGATGCAGTAGTGAAAAGAAATCCCCAAGGCCGATCAAGAAGAGGATGGGTTATGGAACCAGTAGAACAAACTACAAGCAGGGGAACAAAAATGCCTGCATATAAAATTCGCTGGAGAGATAGTGAGAGACCAGAAACTGTCCTGCAACACATGTTAATAGCAGATCCTGACCCTTCCCCACCTCCAAGTTCAGTAAGTTTAGGTTCATAGTTTTAAGTAAATTGGAATAATTTTTATCTTTTTAATGCAGAGTTGATTTCTTTTTTAATACTTTTTTGTTTTTCATCTTGACGCTTGTCATGTAATTTTTTCCCTTTCCCGACGCCAATAGTTATTTTAATCCATGAACCTTTTAAGTAAAGAGATAATGGAACGATAGTCATTCCTTTTTTTTCAGTATTAGATTGCAGTTTTATTATTTCTTTTTTATGTAGTAGCAACTTTCTATTTCTTAATGGATCGTGATTAAAAAAAGACCCTACATTTTTGTGTGGTGAAATGTGGACATTCAATAATAAAATCTCACCATCCCTGAATGAACAGTATCCATCTCTTAAATTTGCTTTTCCGTTTCTAATTGATTTTACTTCAGTCCCTAAAAGTTCAATTCCAGCTTCGATAGTTTCTGATATTGCATATTGAAATTTTGCATATCTATTCTCCGCTAGACGTTTAAAATTATTTTCTTTTTTATTATTTTTTTGAACTTTGTTCGAATTGTTTGCCATTTTAGTTGTAAAAAATCTTTCTACTTAGGACAATTGCAATTAACCTTTCATTATGGCAATAATTTCCTCCAATATAGGCGATAGTGAATTCTCTTCTCTTAAAAAAGAGCTTAGGCTAGTTGATTCAAAAACCATTCCAGAAGAAAAAAGAAAAAATAATTTAAATTTAGCACGGCCAGTTACTCTGCAAGACTTTATTGGTCAAGAAACACTTAAGTCTTCTTTAAGGATTGCTATAGATGCTTCAATCTATAGAAAAGAACCTTTGGAGCATACTCTTTTATATGGACAGCCTGGTTTAGGTAAGACTACATTGGCTTTTTTGATAGCCCATGAAATGAATACAAAATGTAGGATAGCTACAGCGCCCGCTATCGAAAGACCTAGAGATATTGTAGGTTTATTGCTTGGATTAAAAGAAGGCGAAGTTTTATTCATCGATGAGATACATCGCTTAAATAGGTTAACTGAAGAGTTGTTATATTCTGCAATGGAGGATTTTAGACTTGATTTAACTATGGGAGCTAATAGAGGAGCACGTTGTAGAACAATTAATCTGCCCAAGTTTACTCTGATTGGTGCAACAACTAAATTAGCCTCAATTAGTTCCCCTTTAAGAGATAGATTTGGAATATCTCACAAAATTGAATTTTATACATATGACGAATTAAAACAAATAATTGTTAATTTCTCCCGATTAATCAACCTTAATTTGGATGATGAAGCATCTTATGATTTAGCAAAGGTATCTCGTGGGACTCCAAGAATTGCTTTGAGATTATTAAGACGAGTTAGAGATTATGCTCAAGTTGTTAAAAAAACTGATTCTATTAACGTGTGTTTAATAAAAAAAGCTTTAACTTCTTACCAAATAGACGAAAAAGGATTGGATTCTTTAGATAGACAATATTTGTCTTTTCTCAACCAAAACAAAAATAATCCCATTGGCCTCGACTCAATTGCCGCTGGATTAGGTGATGATTCATCAATGCTAGAATTGGTAGTTGAACCATATCTAATCCAAATTGGTTTCCTCACAAGAACCCCTCGAGGAAGATTGCTTACTGCTTTAGGAAAAAAATACATTGACTCAAAAAATGATAACTTTTAAAAAAGTTAAGGTTTATTTTTTATTAGTTTTTGTTTTTATAAATATTTTTTGTATTTCACCATGTTATTCATCCTCTTTGAGAGAGGATTTGTTTAAAAATGCATTAGATTTAAGTTCAGGCGGAAAATTTAATCTCGCTTTACAAGAATGGAATCAATATCTTGAGTCTTATCCTAATGATGCTGCAGGGTTGAGCAATAGAGGAAATGTAAGACTTGTTATAGGAGATTTAGAGGGATCAATAGATGATCAAAATAAGGCAATAAGTTTAAATTCTAATGAAATAGATCCCTACATTAACAGAGGTATAGCAGAGGAAGCATTGGGTTTATGGTCGAAAGCAAAAGAAGATTATATGTTTGTTCTTTCACGAGATAGTGAAAATTTTTCTGCATTATATAATTTGGCTAATGTGGAAGGTTCTATATCAAAATGGGAAAAAGCAAGAGACTTATTTTCAAAAGCTGCTTTATATAATCCTGGATTTGCAATGGCAAGGTCAAGTATGGCGTTAGCAGATTATCAGTTAGGAAATATTGATGAATCTGAAAAAGAATTAAAAAAGCTAATTAGACGTTATCCAACTTTTGCAGACGCTAGAGCAGCTTTAACAGCTTTGAATTGGTCCAGGGGTGAATCTGGCAAGGCTGAGAGTAATTGGATAGCAGTAATTGAATTAGATCCTAGGTATAGTGATGAGGAATGGTTAAAGAAAATAAGAAGATGGCCTCCAAAACCAATTAAAGATTTAATGAAATTTATTGATTTAAAATAATTAATGATTAAAGATCTTTTTTTAAAAAAAATTGATTCGTTTAACCATGAACTTATTAATTTAAGAAGATATATCCATGCACATCCTGAATTAAGTGGACTTGAAAATCAAACTGCGATTTTGATCAGTGGTTATTTAAAAAAAATTGGTTGGAATGTAAGAGAATCTATTGGAAGGACTGGAGTTATAGCTGATTTTGGGCCTTCAAATAAAGGTATTATAGGATTAAGAGTGGATATGGATGCTCTACCAATACTTGAAGAAACGAAATTAAGTTTTTCTTCAAAAGTAGATGGAATTATGCATGCATGTGGTCATGATTTACATATTTCGATTGGATTGGGTGTAGCAAATATTGTTAAGGATTTAAAATTGAATTTTGGAACTAGGATAATTTTTCAGCCTGCTGAAGAAATAGCGAGTGGAGCTAAATGGATGATTAAGGATGGTGCAACTAATGGTTTAACCCATATTTTCGGAGTTCATGTATACCCTGATTTATCCGTAGGAACTATTGGTATTAAGGAGGGAAGTTTAACTGCAGCTGCAGGAGAACTCAAGATAGAGATTAAAGGAAAATCAGGCCATGGTGCCCGACCTCATGAAGGCGTTGATGCTATTTGGGCAGCTTCTAAAGTGATTTCGGGAATTCAAGAATCAATAACTAGGAAATTAGATCCTTTAGATCCTGTAGTAATAACTTTTGGTAAAATAAATGGAGGTAATGCATTCAATGTCCTTGCAGAAAAGGTTAATTTAATTGGTACAGTAAGATGCACTAATATGAAATTATTTAAGAATATTGGTAACTGGCTCAATGAAAATATCTGTTCTATAGCTAATAGTTGCGGAGCTGATGCAAAAGTAATATTTAGAGAAATTACTCCACCTGTTAATAATAATTCTGAAATTAACAGAGTCCTCAGAGAGTCGGGAATTAAGGTTTTGGGACAAGAAAATGTTATCGAATTACAAAAACCATCTTTAGGTGCTGAAGATTTTGCTGAATTTTTGAATGAGATTCCTGGTGCTATGTTTAGATTAGGTGTTTCTAGTTCAAATGGATGCGCTCCATTACATAGTTCCAAATTTGATCCAGATGAAAGAGCTATTGCTGTTGGAATTAAAGTGATAACTGAATCCATAGTAAGATTAAACAATGAAATAATTAATCAAGTTGATAAATGAAAAGTAATAAAAATTTTGTTTTTTCTTTTATTGCTCCTTTCATGATCCTTATATCTGCTATTGGCTTGGTATTTAGGGAAAATAACAGGAAGATTTTTTATTTGCCAATAGGCTTGATGGGTATATCGATTATTATGGAGAAAGATTTAAGAAGAAGATTGGATAGGAAGAATATATTAGAAAAAATAAAGGCTTATCAAAAAGTTAAATAAATTAATTTATTTATTTTTACGTAATAAGAGATGACTATTTTTTAGAAAAGAGCTATTAATAAGATTAATACTAGGGGTGCTAAGAAATTTAACTTAGCTGAGATCATACCCTTTGAACCTGAATCATTAATCTTGATGCAGGGAAGTGGAAATTTGATCAAACTTTAGTAATAACAATTTTAAATATTTGTAAATTATGAGAAGTTCCTGGATTAAGCCTCGCCTTGGAAAAGAAAATGTAACTCAGATGAACTTTGCGAGGAATGGATATATAACTGAAGAAATGGATTTTGTTGCTAAAAAAGAGAATCTGCCTTCCTCTTTAATCATGGAAGAAGTGGCTAGAGGAAGATTAATCATTCCAGCTAATATTAATCATTTGAATCTTGAACCAATGTCTATAGGTATTGCCTCTAGATGCAAAGTTAATGCAAATATTGGTGCTTCACCTAATGCAAGTGATATCAACGAAGAAGTGGAAAAGCTCAAGTTAGCTGTTAAATATGGGGCTGATACGGTTATGGATCTCTCTACAGGAGGAGTAAATTTAGATGAAGTTCGCCAAGCAATTATTCAAGAATCTACTGTTCCCATTGGAACTGTGCCTGTATATCAAGCTTTAGAAAGTGTACATGGCTCAATAGATAGACTAACTGAGGATGATTTTCTGCACATTATAGAAAAACATTGCCAGCAGGGCGTAGATTATCAAACTATTCATGCTGGATTATTAATAGAGCATTTACCAAAAATCAAAGGGAGAATTACTGGAATTGTCAGTAGGGGTGGGGGTATTTTAGCTCAATGGATGTTGCATCATTTTAAGCAAAATCCTCTTTATACAAGGTTTGATGATATTTGTGAGATTTTTAAGAAATATGATTGTACTTTTTCTCTAGGAGATTCCCTAAGACCTGGGTGTTTGCATGATGCTTCTGACGATGCTCAGCTTGCTGAATTAAAGACCTTAGGAGAGCTTACTCGAAGAGCATGGGAACATAATGTTCAAGTCATGGTTGAAGGCCCCGGGCATGTACCTATGGATCAAATTGAGTTTAATGTGAGAAAGCAAATGGAAGAATGTTCAGAAGCTCCCTTTTATGTACTTGGTCCACTAGTAACAGATATATCTCCCGGTTATGACCATATATCAAGTGCTATTGGAGCAGCGATGGCCGGGTGGTATGGAACTTCTATGTTATGTTATGTAACCCCAAAAGAACATTTAGGACTTCCAAATGCAGAAGATGTCAGAGAAGGATTAATTGCTTATAAGATAGCTGCTCATGCTGCTGATATAGCAAGACATCGAGCAGGAGCTAGGGATAGAGATGACGAACTTAGTCATGCAAGATATAACTTTGATTGGAATAGACAATTCGAACTTTCATTAGATCCAGAAAGAGCAAAGCAATATCATGATGAAACACTACCTGAAGAAATCTTTAAAAAGGCCGAATTTTGTTCAATGTGTGGACCTAAACATTGCCCAATGAATTCAAAAATTTCTGATGAATCTCTTGATAAACTAAATGATAAGCTCGAAAAATGTAAAACTTCAGTGTAGTTAATTATTAATTATCATAGAATTTCTTTTGTCTTATTAACGACGTTTTCAACTGTAAACCCAAAATTTTCCATACATTCACCACCTGGTGCTGATGCACCAAATTTATCCATAGTAATACAAACCCCGTCAAAACCTGTATATTTATGCCACCCAAATGAATGTGCAGCTTCTACTACAACTCTTTTTTTCACATTACTAGGTAAAACGCTTTCTTTGTAAGATTTTTCCTGTTCTTCGAATAGTTCTACGCAAGGCATAGATACAACTCTAGTTTTTTTACCTAAGCTTGAAATCTGTTTACTTGCTTCAATACAAAGATTGAGTTCGCTTCCTGTGCCAATAAATATTAAATCTGGTGTTCCTTCGCAATCAGAAACTATGTATCCTCCTAATGCTACTTTGTCTATAGAAGTGTTTTCTTGATTTGGCATGCCTTGTCTACTTAAGCAAAGGGCAGAAGGTCTGTGTCGATTTTGAATAGCAAGCTTATAAGCTCCACTTGTTTCATTACCATCTCCTGGTCTGAAAACTAACATGTTAGGCATCGCGCGCAGTGATGGGATAGTTTCAATAGGTTGATGTGTTGGTCCATCTTCACCTACGCCTATTGAATCATGAGTCAATACATAAATTACTCCTAATTCACTGAGTGCTGAAAGCCTCATTGAACCTCTCATATAATCAGCGAAAACAAGGAAAGTTCCACCATAAGGTATAAGACCACTGTTGTGATAAGCGATTCCATTAAGAATGGCTGCCATGGCATGCTCACGTACACCAAAATGCAAATATCTTTTTTCAGGGCTGTGAGATTGGAACGATCCGGTTTCCCCTTTAATATCTGTGTAATTAGAGTGTGTTAGATCAGCTGATCCACCAATTAATTCAGGAAGGTTGGGCCCAAGTGCACCTAAACATATTTGTGAATGCTTTCTTGTGGCTAAGCCTTTGTCATCAGGGGAATAAGAGGGGAGGTCTGAGTCCCAATTTTCAGGTAATTGGCCTTTCAACATCCTTTTTAACTCGGCCCCCTCAGATGGATATTTTTTCTGATATTCTTCAAAATTAGAATCCCATTTTTTCTCTAACTCTTCGCCTTTGCTTATTGATTTTCTAAAGTGCTCATAAACTTCATTTGGAATTTCAAATGGAGGATATTCCCAATTTAAAAATTCTCTAGTTAAAGACGCCTCTTCTTCACCTACTGCTGCTCCATGAATCCCGGCAGTATCTGATTTATTAGGTGAACCATAACCTATAGTTGTAGAAATTTTTATTATTGAAGGTTTATCTGTAACTGATTTTGCTTTTTCGATAGCTTCGGTTATTCCTTTAACATCATGATTACCATCTTCAACATGTTGGACATGCCATCCATAGGCTTCGTATCTTTTTAGAACATCTTCGGTGAAAGATACATCGGTACGCCCGTCAATTGTAATTTGATTATCGTCATAGAGCGCAATTAATTTTCCAAGCTTAAGATGTCCAGCTAGCGAGCAAGCTTCTGATGCGATCCCTTCTTGATTACAGCCGTCGCCCATTATGACGTAAGTGTAATGATCAACAATATTGCAATCAGGCTTATTGAACTTAGCTGCTAAGTGAGTTTCAGCTATTGCTAAACCTACTGCATTTGAGATTCCTGCTCCTAGAGGACCAGCCGTAACTTCAACTCCTTCAGTTTCAAATGTTTCTGGATGACCGGGAGTTTTTGATCCCCATTGTCTAAATTCTTTAATATCTTCTATGGAAACGGATTTATATCCTGTCAGATGAAGCAAAGAATATAACAGCATGCAGCCATGACCAGCTGAT
>Ga0160423_10003913_pt1 | contig 12330 bp, 15 predicted proteins | sample CRUFie14St8metaG_FD_108191 | JGI IMG/M metagenome (GOLD analysis project Ga0160423, IMG submission 108191) | Marine microbial communities from the Costa Rica Dome - CRUD Field 142mm St8 metaG | ecosystem: Environmental > Aquatic > Marine > Oceanic > Photic zone | place: Costa Rica: the Eastern... | reverse complement strand
CCAGCTTCTAGATTGTCCATCATATTCTGCATAACTTCTGCACCTTTATCAATATCTCCCCCACCTGCATTTCTTACAGCATCTGCTGTAAATACAAATTCATTCTTGCTAAGTCTAGCTGGTACATCGTCCGCTCTTTCCTCAGCTCCTATTGGCACAAAGCCACCTTCTCTATAATCTTTTTCCATACCACCTAGATCCATAATACCACCTTCTTCTTTTTTATTTAATGAAGATAGATAGTTAGTTATTTGATCTGCTGTAGCACCTGTCATAGATTCTATAGTAGACATGTCCATACCTTTCTTTTTCATATCATCTATCATAGCCATTTGTTCTTTTGATAAGACGGACTCACCCTTTTCATATCCTCCTCTTGGTATGTCAGCTAATCCACCACCAGCAGCATAAAAAGATGGTTGTACAAATCTTTGTTGTGGCATAAAAAATAAACCAGAAGATGCACGAGAAGCAGGGTCTTTATAAAACTCTCTAGCTTGGTTTCTAATATCAGCTACCATTGGCTGTACTCCAGAAACATCTACGCCTTCATCTATTTCTTCTTCACCACCACCCATTAAGAATGGTGCAGCAACTGCAGAACCAATACCAAGTCCAGCTAATACTCTAGGTATACTAACAGCTCCTGATTCTAATCCACCTACTTTAAATAAATTTCCAATAGTGCTTAATTTACCACCTGCTCCAAACAGACTCGATAAACCACCGCCTAAACCTTTTGCAAAACCAGCTCCCTTTAAACCTCCAAAAGCACCTAAACCTCCTGCATACATACCTAAGCCACCTAATAAAGCAGCTTTACCTAGTGGTGATTTAACAACTTTCTTTACGGCTTTTTTAGCTTTTCTTACAATCTTACCTAGAAAATATCCTTGTCTTGGCTCTTCTAGAGTCATGATACCACCGTCAGCTCTTAGTTGTCTTTCCATATTCATTCTTGAAATTGCCATAGTTTGTCCTTTTTATAGTCTTTTTATCCTATAATCAATCATATATATCTACTAGGTCTACTAGTCCACCCGTTATGTAGGGTACTCTACCGCCCATAAAATAACCACCTGCGCCTGCTGCTGCATCATCGGCTGCTTGTGACGCTGCTGCATCTGCAGCTGCTTGTCCTCCAGCATGTCCGCCGCCCCCATTTCCACCTGGATTTCCTCCAGTATAGGCGTCAAATTCATAATCTAATTCTTTAGCTTTTTGTTTTAGTTCTCCAATTTTAGCTGCTTCTTCTCTTGCTTTTTTATCTCTTACTCTTTGAAAAAAATCTGCAAAACTAGTTGATCTTCTAAATGTATCAAAACCTGTATCACCTCTTAAATCAGAACCACCTACTACTCCTGGTAAATTAAACCTATCTCCAAAAGCACCTAAACCTCTAGCGGCTAAACCAACCAAAGGATTTCCAGTAGCTAGACTTAAAAGACCTGAGCCTATTTGTTTTGCAAATGGAAAATTAAAACCTGGATTAGCAACTGATGCAAAATTTTCGTAAGGTTCTTCTTCTAAACCAGCATCATCTATAGCTCCTACAAAACTAGGATCATTGTAATTTAATTGTACAGGCTGTTGTTGCTCGTATATATCTAGTGGTTGTTGATCTACAATTCTAGCCATTATTTTGTTTCTCCAAGTAAATCAAGACTAGGCATAATTACCTTAATGTCTCTTCTAATATCTTCTTTAGGAACTCCTTTTGACTTCCATTCTTCATCGTTATTATATACCTCACCTGTTTTAAGATTGCTAATAGTTTCTATAATCTTTTCCGGTTTTAATTCTTTCATTATGTTACTACCTCTCTTGGCTGTATTTCTAATATAGAGGCTATGACGTGCAGCTCATTCGCGTCAGCAGCCTGTACTTTCAGTATTTCACCCTCTTCCATAACAAGAGGTTGAGTTAAAAGTTCTGTTGTTGCCTTGGACCCTATGGCCTTATCTTTAAATAAATTAAATATAGTACCGCTAGAGTTTACTAATGTTATAGTTATTGTGGATCCTGATCCAGCATCCTCTGATACTAATAAAGATTTTATAACAGCTGTTTTAAAACTAGGGACTGTATACAACGTGGTTAAACCTGTTGTAGTTAAATCTGCTTTTTTATTTATAAAACTATTTGCCATTAATTTAAAAAGAAGTTTTGCGCTTCTACCTCATCTTTTAATTCTTCTTGAAACGTAGTATTTAATTTTTCTACTATCGCATCAAGATCTCTTACTTGAGCTTCTGCTGTACCCAAATCATATTGGGGTGCAGGTCTTGTCAATACTTGTACTATTTTTGCCATTATCTACGTCCATCTGGTTGTGTGTCTAATCTAAAAGTTCCTAACTTCCAACTTTGAGAAGCACCTGTGTTTGCTATTTTTAAAGCAACTGCTCTTGCTCTTGCACGTGTGTCTACTTTTTGTGTAGACGATGAAACTGTAAAAGGGCCTAACGATGAACTAGCAGCACTGTCGTTAGGAAAATTTCTTAATAATAGTGTAACTTGTGTATTACCTGTTTGTGATATAAAATCAGGTAGAAATCTTCTTATCTTCATTATAAACTCACCGTCTCCTTTGAAAGATGCAACTCCTGTTTGTTGACCGGTTGGTGCTCTTTGAGCAGTAATATCAAAATCTCCAGATGATATGTTTGCTGTAATTGCAGTTATAGTTGAATTTCTATTTTGATCTGTCCCTGTTTCGTGCTCATAGTAGCTTGTTCTACCTTCCGTATTTCCTATAACATCAAAAGATGTATCTGTTTCAGCATCGTATGATAGTGCATGTGGTAAACCAAATATTGCAGAATCTTTCCACATCGTTCTTGCTAAAGAACCAACTGTCCACACAGGTCTTTCTCTTGATGAGTCAAGATAATTATAACAAACCATTCTATTTACAACTGAAGATGTTGATTGCGGATAAAACCATATGACTTCACCAAACAAATTATTTAAGCCTGCAGATATCATTTGGTTACCAGACTCTAAGTTTATATCATCATAAACAAAATCTTCTACTAAACAAGGTAGTGATTCTAGTTTACCTGCGTATCTAAAAAAGCCATTCTCTGACATCCAATATGCAGAACCATCAACTTCAACACATGCATTCTGACCTGCTAGTCCACAGTTGGTTCCAACCTGTGCAAACGCAAAGGTAAATGGTTGACCAACAAAACGTTGAGTGAACAATGCAGTATCAGTCCAAACATAAATTGCATCTCTACCTCTGATAGCACCTCTAATTTCTGACCCATCAGCTAATCTTTGTGTACCGGCTGTATTAGTTGCTGTAGGTGTGTATGTGTTTATATCTTCTTGATCTGAGAATCTAATAAACATGTCATCTTGTGTGGTAGTATCACCAATAGTTGTCTCTGTTCCAAAAAATACTAAGTGACGATCCGGTGTAGATACTAACATGTGACGTGACGCTGTTGGTGCACCAGTTATAATTGTTGCTCTTGTTGAAGTTGCATTTGATAAAGCAGAGTTCCATTCAAAACAAGCACCGTCATGAATTAAACAAATAGCTTTGTCTCCAAAGTTATCTAGTGACCACATCCCTGGATCAATTACTAAATCTCCTGATGCTGCTTCTCCCCATGCAATATAATCTGTTGAAGCAGTAACAGTTGCGTTATCACTATGAGATGCTGCCGTTGTTCCAGCTACACCTCTTGTACATCCCGTTAAAGTATTGCTACTAATCCCTGTATAAGAAATTTCTTCACTATCTATAATTACAAAATTTGTTCCAGCACTAGAAAATTGTGATGCATCAGTTAGAGTAATACTTGTTGCTGATGCGTCGATAGCTCCATCTAAAGTTGTTTGCACAGCAGATGAATCTTCTCCACCCCAAGAACCTAAGCCCCAGCCAAATCCTTTTGCTTGAACAGCTGGACCCACGGTGTAGTATTTTTTAACAGTAATTCCACCTGATGTCGTTGCGCCAGAACCTGACTCATTAGACAACATAGTAATTGTTATAGTTGTATTAGTAGGTGTTGATACAACCATATATTTTTTATCGTCAAAATCAGAAGAGCTATAGTTTGAATTTGTTATAGTAGAAAAACCACTCATTAATAGAATGTCTCCTGGAATTAAATTGTGTGCACTAGGGTATGTTATTGTTACTGTAGGCGATCCATTAGTCGTGGTAAATGCACTTGTAAGCGTTGTTGTAGATTGAATAGGGTGTATGTCATAAAATACACCACCTGAGTATGCGTACAAAATTCTGTTTGTGCCAATGATTGCGTATTTTCTACCTAAACTGTTGACAAAATGGTGTAGTCCTCTTCCTGCGCCTGTTAATTCATTCTCGTTTACGTTACCTAATTGATTCCAACCACCTATTTTTTCAGGTGTCCCATATCTAAATCTAACATTATCACAATCTATCCACTGACCTTCTGCTCCTGTGGCTGTAATTTGTTTATTAATACCCGGCTGAAATCCTATTTTTTGTAACATTTTATTGTTTTAATACCCATTTTTTATTTTGTAAAACTTTTTTATAGCCTCTGGCTAAATTGCAAGAAAATATTACTCTATCTTGATTCGATTTATTGGGTTCGCTATAGTGCAATAAATCAGAATTAAATAAGACCATATCATCTTCTTCGACCTTTATCAATTGATTGTTTAAGATCAGATTACCGGAATTAATAGGTTTTTGAATATAATAGACCCCTGATCTTAAAGCGCCTCCTAAATTAAATTTAGCGTGCGAATGTGGTTCTACATACCCATTAGGCCCATAGATGTTAAACCAAAAATCTAATATGCCAAATTCAGGACCAGCTGCTTTTAAAAACCCTTCTAACACAGGATGAAATTCTTTGTCTTTAGAATAATCATAGGACGTATCATAGGACGATACCCCATTTTTAACAGCGGAATAAGTAGAAGATTTTATACTTTTTATCTTATTTAAGATCGCTTGTTTGTTTTGAAGTTTGAGTTTTATTTTTATCATTGTATACAAATAATCTATGGTACTCTTCAAAAGGATAACAAAAACCAGCCTTTATGTCCCAATCATATTGTCTATTATTTAAAAACTCTACTTGTTTTGTCCAATTTTCTTTTAGCTCTGCAAAATCATTAGAGTATGTTCCATACCTTAAAGCAAACTCATCAGTTGCAGGGTACCTCATTCCTGTTCCAATACATGCTGAACCACCTTCTGATGTTGGAAAAAAGAAGTCTCTAAAAGACCAGACAGCTGCATCTTGAAAACAACTAGATACTTTCTTGTCGTAAAAATCTAGTTTGTAATCCTTGTTTAAAATATATCTCCAATACTCCGTATCGTTTCTTGAAGTTAAAGAATAATGCATTGCAACAAATTCAGCAAAGTATCTAAACTGATCTTTAACAGCCGTGTTGTATTGATCTTTCATAAACATAGAAACATTATTTCTATCTTTTAAAACTCTAACTAATTTTGATAAAAAATCATGAATAGATAAAAGACCGTTACTTTCTAGCGGCTCTATAAAACAAGCAGATAAACCTATAGCACAAACATTTTTTACAAAATGTCTTTTGTAAGTTCCTACTTTTGTTTTAATATTTCTAAACTCTAAGTCGTCTCTACCTAAATGTTTTTTAAATTCTTTTAAAGCATCTTCGTCAGAAACAAATTTATCTGAATAAACATATCCAGTTCCCATTCTATTCCATAGGGGTATTTCCCAAACCCAGCCATTCTCTATGGCTGTACAGTTTGTATAGTTTTTCATTTCCTTAACTTTATTAGTATATGGTTTTCTTGCAGCCCATGCTGAATTATTAATCAATATATCTTCATAACTTTCAAAAGGTTCTTTTAAAGCTTCGCCTAATAACAAAGATTTAAACCCGGTGCAGTCTATAAATAAATCAGCTGTTATTTTTCCATGCTCTTTAGTTTGTAAATATTCAATACCATCTTGATTTGTTTTAATATCAACAACAGTGTCCTCTATTAATGTGCCTTTTAAATCTTCTTTAAATTTATTTAATAACCATTTACCAAATTCTAGTGCATCAACTTGATAAGAAGTATCCTGTTTAAAATTAAAAGTTGATAGTTCTATTTTTTCACCCATTTCTGGAGAGGGTATTGTATTAGCATTAACCAAAGACATTATAGGAAAATAAGTTTCAGCAAAATTACTGTGAGGTGTATCTGGATGTAAAATTTTTTTAAACTGCCAATCATTAAAACCAGCTATTGTATTATCTAGAGCTGGTTTACCGAAAGGATAATGAAATCCTCCATCTCCTTTCTTAAAAAAATCTTGAAACCTAATACTAAGTTTATAAACAGAATTACAATCTTTCATCCAAGACTCATCTTGTAAACCGACTAATGCTAACCATTGATTAAAATGACCTAACAAACTTTCTCCAACACCTACAATTGGTATGTCTTTACTTTTTATAGTTACAATTTCTTTTTCAGGAAACAGTTTCTTAAGTGTATAAGAAGCCATGCCACCTGCAGAACCACCGCCGACTACTACAATTTTTTTCATAATATTAATTCGTTATCTATAGTACCTATCTTACCTTTCGGTATAAAATTAAATGCGATAGAATATCTTATGCCTTTATTGTTTTTTGTTATTTTATGATATAGCATACTTGGAAATAATAACAACATACCTGGTTTGGGTGTGAAATAATAACTTTGACTATTGTAAATATTGCTTTTAGTTAAAGGCACAGAAAAATGTGGTTTGTTAAAATTTTCAAAACAAATATTACTCATATCATCTTGCAAATAAAATACTCCACTAACTAATGAATTTGAATGATTATGAAACTCAGACTCTTGATTTAAATCTGTTTTAGTTGCCCAAGAATTGTACATTTCTACATTACATGAGTATTGCATGTATTCATTGTATGTTTCAAAACAATCTATAATTTTATTTTTTAAATCTTTAAATTTATTTTTATCTAATATTTTATTGTTTGAACTAATAAAAGAATTACCAGGATTATTTATATTAGTTTCTTCGTATGGTTCTTTTTCTAACTCACTTATATATTTTTTATAATCAACCTCTATTTCAAATACAGCCACGTTAGAAGCAAATAATGGATATAAATTGTGTTTCATTAAATATAATTAAAATTTAACACTACCCTTCTTTTAGTGTCAGTAGATGTAGTACCACTGTGTTTAGTATTTAAATTAAAAGTCACCATTCTATTTTCTACAGAGTTAACTTTGCCATCTTCAAATAAAGTGTATCCATTGTTTGTATTTAAATAGAACACAGATGTTTTCGCATCCTGTAATTTTTCATGGTGATAGTAATCAACGTGATAACCATGTTCAATAATTTTTTTGGTGTGAGTTAATAAATTAGCTTTAATTTTTATTATTGATCCTACTTTTAATTTTCTCAATATTGGATATAAAATATCAAAGTAATCACTTCTTGGTTGTAGATCCATATAAAAGACATGAGTAAACTGGTAATCATTTATATTTTTATCAGTATCTAAATCATTGACTCCATGTTGAAAGTACCAAGGAAAGTTTTTAGATAATAATAAATTTTGTATTTTTAAAAACTCTTCTTTATCTAAGAAGTTATCAATTATTTTTTTATGCATCTTGGCAATCCTAAATGTTTTCTTCCATCAAATATATTTTTCATATCTTCAGGGTTATCTGCGTATCCATAATGTAAAAATAATTGTCCACATTTTTTACCTTTAAATTTTTCTCTCCAGTGTAAACATTTAACACCATCATAAACAAGAACGTCTCCTGGTTTTAAATCTATTTCAACTTCATTTGTTTCAAAATCTTTAACAAAAATACTCCATGGATCTCCTCCTAAACATAAAGTTCCTGATAGTCCACAAGATGGTCTGTCTAAATGTTTTGTAAGAACATCTCCTTTTTTATACAATCTAGCATAAGAATAATTTGGAATTGTTTCACGTTTACTTATTTGACTAAACAAAGGTATAAATTTATGTAAAAAAATATCGTTAAGAGGGTCTCCGTATATGTTCCATGTTCCCGGAACTAAGAGGTCTTCATAGTGACCAAATAATTCATCGTTAGTTCTTATCTCTCCATCATCAATTAATGTTTGTTGTACTTTTTGTTTTAGTTGAAGATAGTCATAAATCAAATCAGCTGTAAAAGGATCAACAGCCTCTCTATATATTTCATATCCTTTTTTAATTAAACTCATGTAAATTTAGGTCCTGTAAAAAAATAAGTTAAACTCTTTCTCTCGCCTTGCGTAACTGGTTTTATTCTGTGATATAAATGTGATTTAAATAATATAATATCTCCTGATTCTTTAAAGTTAGGATCATTATCTTCAGGCTCGGGATTGTAAAATTCAAACTCTCCACCTTTATATTTTTTGTTTGATATGTTTAAAATTAATGACAATTTAACATCATGGTATTCACTAAAGTTATCGTCAAAATGAAAACCAAACTCAGATTTATTTTTTGCTGAATATGTATTAAATAAAAATACTTCATTGTCTAATACTGGGTAAAGATTATATCCAAAATAATTTTTGTTAGCTAATAAAGCACCATGAATAATATTTTCTATTACATGTTTAATATCTTTATAATACACTTGCTTTACTTTAGATGTTTTAATGTTTTTACCTTTATAGCCATCTTCTCCATCAAAAGAATGTTGGTCTAAAATCTCGTTTATTTTTATAATATCTTCTTCAGGTATTGTTTTTTTCCAAGCCCAATAATCGTATTTCATTATGAAAATGGATGCCCATTGTGCCATATAACCAATGAGTATCTTACTCCTTTCGTAACAGGTTTGACTCTATGCCAAGTAAAACTAGGAAAAACAATCATAGATCCAGCCGATGTTAATTCTTTTACCTGAATAATTTTTCGTTTTTTATTTGGTCCTTCTCTATTAAAATAAAACTCAAACTCTCCACCAGAATATTCTGATGGGTCATTTAATAATATAGTTGTGGATAATTTTCTTACTTTGTTATAACCGTTTCCTGGTTTTTGATTTGGTTCTGCAAACATATCTTTATGCCAATCGTAATGTTGATTTTTAGAATAAATAGTAAATTGACATTGTTCTGACCAATCCCATTGATAATTCCATTTAGCATTTCTATTAGCACTATCTACGTAAGGATGTATTTCATCATATATCCATTGATCGTCTAGCCAAACAATATTTGAATCTCTTTGTTTTTTTAAATCTTGTAAGTATTTCTTTGAAAAATTCTTTCTTTCTTTTTGACCTGTGATAGCAGTCTTTTGTTTTTTATCTAAAGCATATTTAATTATTCTATTACAAAATTTTTTATTAAAATTTTTTTCAAAATACCAATAACCAAATTGTAATTCCATTATCTATACACAGTAAAGACTGCAACTCCTCTAGGTTCTTTCTCTTCATTTTTAGTTCTCATATAAGTTAAATTACTGTTAAAACAAAGAAACCTACCGGGTTTAATTGTAAAACGAAAAACTCTATCCAAGTCTGGTGGATCATCGTTTTCAATATGAACTTCTCCTGAGCCATTTAAAAAATACATAATAACTGCTCCAGGTGAATTTTTTAGATCTGATCTATTATAATGATTTCTACGTAAAGAGGCGTATCCAGGCATATCAACATTTCCAAAAAAAGTATGTCCCGCTAATTTACCAAAATGATTTTGATCTTCAGCTCTCAACTTTTCTACAATATAAGATATAAGCCAAGTGTGATGTTTAGAATGAGTTAATTTAATATCAGGACTATTTTCTTCCCAATATTTATGGTCATCTAACATAGACTCTAAGATAACTTTATTATTTACACGAGAAGATTTTGGTAAAGTTCCCCAATGTATACACGACTTTGACAGTATTATTTCTTCCATTCTAAGTTTAATATAACTTAGAAATTAAACTATTTCAAGTGTTATGCATTGTCCCAAGCAGAAGTGCCTGGATTCCAAATGTGTGTTACATTTCCTGTGATAGTACCATCATCAGTGCAAATCCATCTCTGATTGTTTTCATCCCAAATGTAACCGTATTGGGTTGATGGGTCATCACTATCCGGATCACTTTTTAAAACCGTAGGATAATCTACAGGTGGTGTCCATTTTGCGTTTGATGTATTTAAAGTCCAACTATCATATGGTTTTGCTTCCATAAAAATATCGTTTTCAGGATAATAGTATCCTGCTATGCAAGCAAAGTTTCCTCTAAAAGGAGTTCCACCTAATGTATGTGTATTATGAATTGTATTGTAAGAAGTTTTTTTCCAATTTGTATATCCATGAACTCCAGTTAAATAAGAAATTCCTGTTGCCTCATCCGCAACGCCATCTTTTAATTCTTTGTCGTTGTCTACTGTAACGACATTTATTACTTTGTTGTTATCATCTAATTTTGCGTAGTGTGCCATAATTATGCTGTGTAAGTTCCATCTCCTGTAAAGGTATGAATCCTAGCTGCTCCTGAAGTTGATACAGTTCCACCCGATGAAGTACCTGGTCCATCTGTATGTCTTAAAATTACAATTCCTGATCCACCTGATTTTCCTGGTTGGCCGTTTCCGTACCCGCCGCCTCCACCGCCACCGGTGTTTGACTGTCCCGCAGCGTTTCCAGATCCGCCGCCACCTGAACCTCCTGGTCCATTTCCTGATGCTCCGCCGCCTCCTTGGCCGCCTCCACCAGATCTTGTAGTTGATGATCCGTTAATAGATGATGATCTTCCAGCTCCTCCTGGACCTCCGCTTGGTCCTCCGCCTCCAGCAGCATTTGCTCCACCGCCGCCTCCGCATCTGTGTGAGCCACCGCCTTCTCCAGCGCCGCCGTTATTTCCTTGTGATGGTGTTGTAGATGGTGTGTTTCCTGGTCCAGCTCCTCCTCCGTTTGCTGCACCTCCAGCTCCGGATCCGCCAGATCCACCAGTTTGTCCGCCATGTCCGGCTCTTCCTCCACCACCACCTGCTGAACTAATTGTTGAGAATGATGATGATCCACCTTGTGAGTTTTGTCCACCGCCGCCACCGACTGATATTGAATAATCTGTTCCTCTATCTACTTCAATTGTAGAAACAGAAGGTTCATCATAAGAACTTGAATTAAAAGATAGTCTATATCCACCAGCTCCACCTCCAGATCCTCCTGAAGCGAATGCAAAGCTAGCAGTTCCGCCACCGCCGCCACCACCGGCTACTACTAAATAGTCGATTGCGTAAGGTCCAGCAGCACCACCAGATCCGAAACCAAGTATTTGAAATCCAAATCCTCTAGTTTTTGGTCCAGTTTTTTTTGCTTGATTCTTCCCAAGTTGATCTGAGAAAGTCTCTAGTTTGTAGTCTTTCATACTGTGCTCCTATTACGCGTCGTTAGCCAGGTCAGTAGTAAAGAATAATTTAATTCCTAGTAATCTTGCATCAGCATTTAAGTCATCTGCTGAAACATCTCTCGATATTTGAAAGAAAACATACTCATCATCACCAGGTGATCCGGCGATTGTTACTGCTCCACTTTCTGCTGTGACGTCTAAATCATTTGATGTACCGCTATGTGCTTTTGCTGTTGGTGCAACTGCTGTTCCAAATGCAGTATTTAAATCTCCATTGTCAGCTAGAGCAACACCTTGTAAAGCCCATGATGTTGTTCCTGTATCTGTTGAAGTAGCTGTAAAGAAAGCTTGAAAAGTCACTGTGCCTGCATTCCATGATTTAGGAAATGCCACAGCAAATTGTGCAAATTCATCTGAAGATTTATCAAAATCTAAAACTTTAAGTTCTGGACCATTTGATAATTCTACTTGTGCAGCTTCTGCACCATTTGTAGTGTTAGGGTACATTGCACTTGTAGGTACCCATATAGTTTCTTTTCCTGCAATTTTAATTGCACCAGTAGCATCTGATGCGTCTACTGCTTTAGCAACTCCACTTCCATTAGGAGCGATAGTTATATCTCCATTAGCTGCATCTGTAATTGTAATTGAACCTGAATTAGTTCCTGAGTTTGTATCTAAAACTAGATCGTGAGCACCACTTGTTGTAAGAGTTGCTGCTGCCGCTCCAGTTCCAATTCTAGTTTCTCCAGTGCCTTTTGGTTTAATATGAACATCAACGTTAGTCTCTCCACTTGCACCAATAATTGGTGGATTTCCTGTTGCACCATTAGTTACTTCTAACTCATTTACTGCTGAGGATGTTGTTTGAAATATAATTTGCTCGTTTCCGTTTGCATCTGCAATAAAACCTGCGTCTGCTATTTTTGGAGCTGTTAAAGTTTTGTTTGTTAATGTGTCTGTAGAT
>Ga0160423_10003912_pt1 | contig 12331 bp, 12 predicted proteins | sample CRUFie14St8metaG_FD_108191 | JGI IMG/M metagenome (GOLD analysis project Ga0160423, IMG submission 108191) | Marine microbial communities from the Costa Rica Dome - CRUD Field 142mm St8 metaG | ecosystem: Environmental > Aquatic > Marine > Oceanic > Photic zone | place: Costa Rica: the Eastern... | reverse complement strand
TCGCATTATGTAACACCACAATCAGTGATTGATAATGCGATAGTCGAGATTAAACATGAGTTAAAAGATCAATTAATACACTTCTCAAAACTTAACAAACAATTGGAAGCACAGCGATTGAGAGAAAGAACAAATTATGACTTAGAGATGATGTCTGAAATGGGTTACTGCTCTGGCATAGAAAATTATTCACGTTATATCGCTGGCACTAAGCCTGGTGAGCATCCACCATGTTTATTGGATTATATGCCCAAAGATGGACTAATTATTATCGATGAGAGTCATGTTGGTGTCCCGCAAATAGGAGGTATGTATAGAGGAGATAGATCTCGTAAAGAGACACTTGTGAATTACGGCTTTAGATTACCTTCTGCATTAGATAATAGACCGTTAAAATTTGAAGAATTCGAGGCATACAATTTTCAAACAATTTATGTTTCTGCAACTCCTGGAGATTATGAATTGAAAAAATCAACTAGTATTATTGAGCAAGTTATCAGACCAACAGGGCTAATTGATCCAACTGTTCAAGTGAAACCCTCTAGTAATCAAGTTGAGGATGTTATCTCAGAAATAAAATCAGCAATTGAGAACAATAATAGGATTTTAATCACTACTCTTACAAAAAAATCTGCAGAGGATTTAACTGAACATATAGAGAACTTTGACATAAATGTCAGATACCTCCACTCAGATATCAATACCGTTGAAAGAGTAGAGATTATAAGAGATTTAAGGAAAGGAGATTTCGATGTTTTGGTTGGTATAAATCTCTTGCGAGAGGGACTCGATATTCCGGAAGTAGAACTCGTAGCAATATTAGATGCAGACATGGAGGGATTCTTACGTTCTGATAGGTCACTTATTCAAACTATCGGGAGAGCTGCAAGGAATATTAATGGCAGAGTTATTTTATATGCTGATAATGTTACCCCCTCTATGCAAAGAGCAATAAATGAGACCGATAGACGAAGAACGATACAATCAGAATATAATAAAAAAAATAATATAAAACCATCATCTATTAAAAAAGCAATTAAAGAGACGCTTGATGATGACAATTACATTTCCAATAAAAAACTTGAGAAAATATCTTTTACACCAAAAATGAAAAAGAAATTTCCAAAAATTGACCAATCTAATGTGATCAATGCTGTGAAAGAACTTGAAAAGGAGATGTTTAGATATGCGAGAGAACTAGAATTTGAGGAAGCTGCAAAAATACGTGATCAGATAACATCACTCCAAGATAATTTTTTAGATATGCCCAATAAGCAGAAGAAAAAGCAGAGGTCATAGTATGGGATTTAGACTTGTGAAAAGATTAGCTGCGTGTTAATTTTACATTTTTAGGCGCGTAGCTCAGCTGGTTAGAGCGCCACCTTGACATGGTGGAGGTCGTTGGTTCGAGTCCAATCGTGCCTAATTTGAGGAATTTATGTTTAATATAAGTGTAGATGATAAAAAAATTAAGATTGACAAAAGTCTCTCCATTAGAGATTTTTCTAAAAAATATTTCAATAATAATCACATTATAGCTGCAAAGGTAAATGGTAACTTAAAAGATCTGAGTGATAATATTTCTGAAGATTGTAAATTGTCCTTCATAACCACAGATCAAATCGAAGGATTAGAGATACTAAGACACTCATGCGCACACTTGTTAGGTCATGCATTAAAACAAATACATCCCGAGGTAAAAATGGTTATAGGACCTGTTATTAATAATGGTTTCTATTATGATGTTTTAACAGAAAAACCAATATCAGAGAGTGAGCTTCCAAAAATTGAAAAGCTAATGAAAAAACTATCAAAGAAAAATTATAACATTGTAAGAGAAGTTGTCTCAAGAGAAAAAGCAATTCAAGTTTTTAAAGATAGAAGTGAAGATTATAAATTAAAATTAATTGATGATATACCAAGTGATGAGACTATTGCCATATATCATCATGAAGAATATATAGACATGTGTAGAGGACCACACTTGGTAAATACTAACTTGCTTAAGTATTTTAAATTAATGAAAGTTTCTGGCTCCTATTGGCGAGGTGACTCAAAAAACGAGAGCTTACAAAGAATCTATGGGACAGCTTGGGATACTCAGAAATCACTCGATGATCATTTAGAAAAGTTGGCAGAAGCTGACAAGAGAGATCATAGAAAACTTGGTCAACGTCTAGATTTATTCCATTTTCAAGAAGAATCTCCTGGTATGGTGTTCTGGCATAATAATGGATGGTTTATTTTTAATTCCGTCAAAACATTTATTACTAACTATCTGATAGATAATAATTACCAAATAATTGATACACCACAAATACTTGATAAATCCCTATGGAAGAAGTCTGGACACCTCGATAAATTCTCTGATTTAATTTACCAAGTTTCCTCTGAAGATAAAAGTTATGCTATCAAGCCTATGAGTTGCCCTGGTCATATTCAGGTTTTTAACCAAGGTTTAAAAAGTTACAAAGATCTTCCTATAAAGTATGCTGAATTTGGCAAAGTTCATCGTGATGAGCCATCCGGCACTCTTCATGGGCTCCTTAGAATAAGAGCCTTCACACAAGATGATGCACATATTTTTTGTACTACTGATCAAATTGAGAGTGAAATAGGATCCTTGATTGATAATATTTATTCTATCTATAAAGTTTTTGGTTTTGATAAAATAAAAGTTGAATTATCCACACGGCCAGAAAAAAGAGTAGGGGATGATGAGATTTGGGATTTATCAGAAGACTCACTAAAAAAAGCGCTTAATAAAAATAAAGTTAACTGGACGATTAATGAGGGAGATGGAGCTTTCTATGGTCCTAAAATAGATTTCTCATTGACTGATTCACTAGATAGAGAATGGCAATTGGGAACTATCCAATTAGATTTTTCCATGCCTGAGAGGTTAAACGCAAGCTATGTCGATAAAGATGGTATTAAAAAAGTGCCTGTAATGATACACAGGGCTATTTTGGGCTCAATCGAGAGATTCGTTGGTATTCTCATAGAGGAATATGCTGGTAATATGCCACTTTGGTTGGCGCCTACTCAAATAGTATTGATGAATATTACATCTGATCAAGATACTTACCTAGATTATGTAGCTCAAAAACTTCGGGAAAAGGGATTTAGAGTTGCTTGTGACAATAGAAATGAAAAAATAAGCTTAAAGATAAGAGAGAATACACTTGCAAAAATCCCATATCTATTAATTATAGGAGACAAGGAGATAGAGAGTAACACAATTTCAGTGAGATCTAGGTTAGGCAATGATATTGGTCAGATGACTGTTGATAAATTTGTAAAAATGTTAGAAACTCTTGTGAGAGATAAAAGTTTAACTTTATAGGAGAACATAATAGCAAATAATAGAAAACTTCGAATGAACTCACGTATTAATGTTCAGGAAGTCAGATTAATAGCATCAAATGGTGATCAAGTAGGTGTTGTAAAAACTGCTAAAGCGCTAGAACTTGCACAAAATGAAGATTTAGACCTTGTAGAAATAGTACCTAATCAATCACCTCCAGTTTGTCGAATTATGGATTATGGTAAATTTAAGTTCGAACAATCAAAAAAAGCACATTCAGCAAAGAAAAAACAGAGACAAATTCAAGTTAAAGAAATTAAATTTAGGCCTAATACTGAAGAGGCTGATTACCAGGTTAAATTAAAGAGTTTGAAGAAGTTTCTCAAAGCAGGCGATAAAGCTAAAGTAACAATGCGTTTCAGGGGTAGAGAGATAGCTCATCAAGTGATTGGCAGAGACTTCTTGACTAGAGTCCAAACTGATTTGGATGATTATGCTGTTGTAGAGCAAATGCCTTCTTTTGAGGGAAGGCAAATGGTAATGGTCATGGCGCCAAAGAAATAATTGTCATATTTCATATAATTACTGTATAATTTAAACGTTTTTATAAGTGTAAAAGAGGTCATTATGCCAAAAATGAAAAGTAATAGTGGTGCTGCTAAACGATTCTCCAAATCTTCGTCAGGAGAATACAAGAGAGCGCAATCACATAGGCGTCACATACTGACTAAGAAAAGCACTAAACGCAAGCGTCATTTAAGAGATTACATGACTGTCAGCAAGGCCGACAAATCTCTTGTTAAACGAATGTTACCATAAAAAACACGAGGAAAATAAAATGGCAAGAGTTAAAAGAGGTGTTGTAGCACACTCAAAGCACAAAAAGGTTATGAAACTGGCAAAAGGCTACAAAGGAGCAAGAAGCCGTGTGTTCAGAGTCGCCAAACAAGCTGTGATTAAGGCTGGTCAATATGCTTACCGTGACCGTCGTCAAAGAAAAAGACAAATAAGAGCTTTATGGATTGCTAAAATAAATGCAGCAGCACGCCTACACAACATGTCTTACAGTCAACTTATGGGTAAGCTCGCAAAATCCAGTAATATAATTAATAGGAAAATGTTGGCGGATCTAGCAGTTAATAATGCAGACGGCTTTGCTGCAATCGTGAATTCAGTGAACTCACCCAAGTAAAAGTACTTTTCAGTGGAAACGAAATACTCTTCACTTATCCAAAATTTAAAAGCTAGATTAAATACTTGTAAAACTGAAAATGAACTTTTGAAAATTAAATCTGATTTTCTAGGAAAAAATGGTTTAATTACAAAAGAATTCTCAGGGATACGAGATGCCGAAGATAAAAAATATACCGGACAACAACTTAATTTACTAAAGAAACAAGCAGAAAGCTTAATAGCAGAAAGTTCAGTCAGGATTCAAGATCTTTCCGTATCTGATAATGCAATTGATATTTCATTGCCAGGTCGGAATGTTTCTGAGGGCACAAGACACCCAATCTCAATAACAATAAATCATATATCCAACATCATGCGAGGTTACGGTTTTAGAGTGGAACAGGGTAGTGAGATAGAAACTGAGTTTTATAACTTTGAGGCATTAAATATTCCATCTAACCACCCTGCTAGAGACATGCATGACACATTCTATATTGATACAAAAAAACTACTAAGGACACATACTTCATCAGTACAAATCCATTCAATGATGAAGTCAGGAGCACCATTAAAAATTATTGCTCCTGGTAAAGTGTATAGATGCGATTCAGATCCAACACATTCACCAATGTTTCATCAACTCGAGGGTTTGTATATCGATGAAGACATAAATTTCTGTCACCTCAAAGGTATTCTAGAAAAATTTGTTTCTGACTACTTCCAAAGAGAAATTGAGACAAGATTCAGACCATCTTATTTCCCTTTTACCGAACCTTCTGCTGAACTAGATATTAAATTTAGGGGAAAGTGGCTGGAGGTACTTGGCTGCGGAATGGTTCATGAGAATGTTCTTAAAAATGTAGGTATTAATCCAAAAAAATATTCAGGGTTTGCTTTTGGTCTAGGAATTGAGAGATTTGCAATGCTGAAATTTGATATTCGTGACCTTCGGTCATTCTATGAAAACGACCTGAGTTTTTTGAAACAATTTAGAGGCATTAGTTAGAGATGAAAATTACAACTGATTGGTTGAGAGAATACTTAAATCACCCGAACAATCTTAATTTAATTGATAGCATGACATCTCTGGGATTAGAGGTTGAGAGTGTTAATAAATTTGGTAAAGAATCTATTATTGATCTTGATGTAACTCCGAATAGGTCTGATTGTCTATCTATATTTGGTGTCGCAAGAGATCTTTCTGCTAAGCACAACCTAAAAGTAAATAACATTAAGGTATCTAAATTAGAGATTAAAAAAAACTCTAAAGTGATAAATAAGATCGATCATAATATCGCACCAGTATATTCCGGTTTAGTCTTGAATAATTTTAATAATAAACTCAATACACCTTTATTTATCTCACGTAAGCTTAAAGCTTGCGGCATAAGCAGAATTAATTTTATTGTTGATTTAATAAACTTTGTCATGATTGATATTGGCCAACCAATGCATGCTTTTGATATGGACAAACTATCAGGACAAATAAATGTTAAGAACTCGAAGAAAGGAGAGACCATTAATTGTTTAGATGGAAAATCATATAAATTGTCTGCTAACACTCCTGTCATAGCTGATAACTCTGGCCCAATTGCAATAGCAGGTGTTCTTGGTGGAGAATCAACTGCAGTCGATAAGAATACAAAGTTGGTATTCATTGAGTCAGCCTATTTTACACCTGATTTAATAAGATTGTCCTCGAAAAACCATCGAATTCAAACTGACTCATCTCACAGGTTTGAGCGAGGCGTTGATCCATTGTTACCAAATTTAGCTTTGAAACGACTCGTTTATCTTATCTCGAAAGAATTAGATATTAAGAAAATGGATATAATTGCATCTACTAAGACTAAACATATTAAGAAAAATAAAGGGAAAATATGTCTATCTATAAAGGATATAAGTAAACACTTAGGCATTGTAATGAATGAAAAATTTGTTATAGATACTCTTAAACGACTAGGCTTTAATCCAAAAAAAATAAAAAAAGATATACTAAATACTACGATCCCAACACACAGATTTGATATTGCAAATCAAAAAGATCTTATAGAGGAAATAGCTAGAATTTATGGGTATGATAATTTTCCATCTAATCTACCTGATAAAATGATTGACCATGAATCTTACAACAAACCTATATCTGAAAAAATTGCTGATTCTCTAGTATCACGGGGATATAATGAAGTAATAAATTATACTTTCATACCAAGAGGTAGCCAAATATTAACATCAAAGCCTGATAATGTAATAAATTTAATTAATCCAATTACAGAAGATAAAGCTGAGATGAGATCAAGTTTGATACATTCATTGCTTAAAAATGTCTCTTATAACAAGAATAGGCAAAAATCATCTGTTAAATTTTTTGAAATAGGCAAAGAGTATTCTTCAAATAAAAATAAAATATTAGAAAAAAATGTTATTGCAGGTGTAATATCAGGCTTCAACTATCCCGATAATCTCAAAGAAGATAAGTTAAATGCTACATTTTATGATGTTAAAGGGGACATTTTATCTGTACTTCCTAATGTACAAATTAGCCGTAAATCTGAGGAGTCATTTTTAAAAAGTAATTGTCAGTCTTTGATTGAGCAGGGTGCAAGAAAAATTGGCATAATAGGATTAATTGAGAGAAAACTACTAACTCAATATGATCTCAAAGGTCATGTCATATATTTTGAGTTAGATTTAGACAATATCAAGCAAATGGATTCAGTTAAAATTCGTGAATTTTCTATCTATCCTAAAGTTCAGAGAGATCTAACTATAATTTGTGATTCCTCATATATTAGCAATACTCTTATTAATAAAATTAGAGAAAAATCACATAAATTCATGATTAATATTAGAATTAGTGATATATTTTACAATGAAAGTGATAATTCTAAGAGTGTTACCTTGGAATTGACATTCCAAGCTAAGGATAGAACCTTGGTTGAGAGGGATGTAGCGGACGAAATGAGCAATGTTGTATCAAAAATCGAGAACGAACTTAAGCTAAAAATTAAATCATAGATGACTATAACTAAAAACACACTTATTGAGATGTTGCATGACGAAGTTGGTCTCAATAAGAGAGAAGCAAAAGAATTTATTGAAATGTTTTTTGAATCATTAAAAAAAAATTTAGAAAACGGTAATGATATAAAAATATCTGGATTTGGAAACTTTACTCTTAGAGATAAAAATGCTCGACCAGGAAGAAATCCTAAAACAGGTGAAGAAGTTTTAATAAAAGAAAGGCGGGTTGTAACATTCAAATCAGGGCTTAAACTCAAGAATAAACTTGAGGCTTATGAAGATAAAATAGATGAACAATCAGGTTAATATACCTAATAAAAGATATTTCACAATAGGCGAGGTATCTAAGATTTGCGACCTAAAAACTCATGTTTTAAGATATTGGGAACAGGAATTCCCTCAGCTTGATCCAATAAAAAGAAGAGGTAATAGGAGATATTATCAACAGAAAGATTTAATTTTAGTTTTAGAGATAAAAGATCTCCTACAAAATCAAGGTTACACTATAGAAGGTGCCAAAACTAAAATAAATAACCCAGAAATTACTAAAAGCTCATCAGATAATAATCAGGTAATAAATCAATTAAAAAAAGATTTAGAAGAGTTACAAGATCTGCTAAATAAATAATGTCATCAAAAATTCTAGAAAAATATAATTATCGGACATTCACAACTAATAAAGTAGATAATCTAAGGTACTATTGTCTTTCAGAAGATTTAAATGTCCCAAGTGTTACATCAATTATAAGATCCACAAAAGCTGATTATTACCGTGAAACACCGAACAAAATAACAACTCCAATGGAGATAGGCGATATGATGCATAAATACTTACAACAGTATTTAACAGAGATGTCAACTCCTATCATAAAGACATCTAATTCATTTTTAGCAGAATCCTTAGCTCAAATTGTTATTGATAATTTAATATCAAAACTAGATGAGATTTGGGGCTCTGAGGTTTCAGTCTACTATACTGATAAATACGCAGGCACTATTGATTTAATTGGTATATATGATGGAAAAATTTGTGTTATAGATTATAAGTCCTCATATAAAACAAAAACAATAGATGAGCTAGAGGATTTCTTTATACAATGTGCCGCGTATGCAATTGCTCATGATTGGCAATACAATACAAATATCGATTCTATAATGATTTTTCAAGTCACACGAGATGGTAATTTTGAACAGAATATAATGCACTCAAATGATATGGAAATCTATAAGCGTAAATGGTTTAATAAATTAGAATTATTTTATTCGGAGCTATCTGTAAATGGAAACCAATCCTAGCGATCTTTTAGAGGAAAACAAACAATTATCTCAACAAATTACTGAGATTAGGGGGTTAGTTTGACCTCTCTAAAATAGAACAAGAGGTAGAAGCTATAAATAAACAGTTAGAAGATGAGAATAACTGGACCGATCAAAGTCTAATGCTTCGTCTTCAGCGTGAACATAAAAATAAAACTAAGCTACAAGACGAAATAGCTAAGATTACAGAAAATATTGAACTAGTAGATTATACACTCAAAACTATAATAGAAGATAACACTATAATTGAAAATAAGTCTTTAATTCAAGAAATGCAGAAACTTTTAATAGTCACAAACAAATCTTTACGATCTTTTATGACATCTTTGATGTTCAAAAATAAAGAGGATTCATATGATGCGTTTTTGGATATTCAATCAGGCTCAGGTGGAACAGAGGCTCAAGATTGGGTTGAGATGTTAATGAGAATGTATATAAAATGGATAGAGTCACATAATTTCAAGTGCGAAATTATTGAAACTACTGAAGGTGATGTTGCGGGTTTGAAAAGCACGTCATTAAAAGTTTCTGGTGATTACGCATATGGATGGTTACGAACCGAGACAGGAATACATCGTCTAGTAAGAAAATCACCATTCGATTCTGGTAGTAGAAGACATACATCATTTGCATCTGTATTTGTATATCCTAAGGTAGATGACGATATTGAGATTGACATAAATCCAGCAGATCTTAGAATTGATGTATATAGAGCTAGTGGAGCAGGTGGACAGCATGTAAATACCACAGAGTCTGCCGTTAGAATTACCCATCTTCCAACTAAGATCGTTACACAATGTCAGAATGATAGATCGCAACATAAAAATAAAGATAATGCCATGAAACAACTTCATGCTAAACTGCATCTATACGAACAAGCTAAGAAAAATGAAATTAAAAATAAAGTTGAATCAGAAAAATCTGATATATCTTGGGGAAATCAAATAAGATCCTATATTCTTGATGATTCTCGAATAAAAGACTTACGAACAAAGTATGAAACTAGTAATATTCAAGGTGTTTTAGATGGTGATCTTGATCCATTTATAGAGGAATGCTTAAAGCAAGGTTTTTAAAATGACAGATGAAAATGAATTAATATTAGAAAGGAAGAAAAAACTCAATGATTCACGAGAATATCAATCTTCTTATCCAAACAACTTTAATAAAATTGATTCCGCAAAAAATATAATAGATATTCTTAACACTAAATCTAAAGAAGATGTGGAACAGAGTAACAAAGAGGTTTCAATTGCTGGAAGATTGTTAACAATAAGATTGATGGGAAACTCTGCTTTTGCAAATCTTCACGATGATTCTGGGAAAATTCAAATTTATCTTCAAAAAAAACATGTCGGTGACAGTGCATATAAACTTTTTAAGATGATAGACCTCGGTGATATAGTTGGTGTAAAGGGCCAGATATTTAAAACGAAAACAGGTGAGCTTACTATAAACGTAGATTCTATTGTCCTTCTCTCTAAAGCTCTTAGACCTTTGCCTGAAAAATTTCACGGTATAGCAGATGTTGAGATTAAATATCGTCAAAGATATCTCGATTTGATGACTAACCCTGCGAGTAAAGATGTATTTTTAAAGAGATCGATGATAATTAATCATATAAGAAATTTTTTTACTGATCATAATTATATTGAAGTAGAGACACCAATGATGCATCAAATACCAGGTGGAGCTAACGCAAGACCTTTTGTGACTCATCACAATTCATTAGATATTGATTTATATTTAAGAATTGCACCTGAGTTATTCTTAAAAAGATGTATCATAGGTGGATTTGAAAATGTTTTTGAGATAAATAGAAGCTTTCGCAATGAGGGGTTGTCAATTAAACATAATCCTGAATTTACCATGATTGAGTTTTATTGTGCTTATAAGAACTACGAATACTTAATTAATTTTATAGAACAGTTGTTTAAATCTTTATGCGAATTACTCTCTATTGATGAAACATTTTCATATCAAGATAACAATGTCCAATTTAGGACCCCTTTTAATAGACTAACATTCCATCAATCTATTATAGAAAACATTGATGAAATCAACACAGAAAATATTAATGATCTTACCTTTTTAGATAAATATTGTAAGAGTAATAAACTCAATGAAGGTAAATCTAATACAGTAGACGAATTATTATTAAGGATTTTTGAGAAAGATGTCGAAAAAACCTTAATACAGCCTACTTTCGTTACACATTACCCTACATCGGTGTCACCATTAGCTAGATCATTTGATGATAATCCTGACTTATGTGAGAGGTTTGAGTTATTTATTTCCGGTAGGGAAATAGCAAATGGTTTCTCAGAATTGAATGACCCTGAAGAGCAAGCAAAAAGATTTAAAAATCAAGTTGGCAATGAGGATGAATTGATGAAATATGACGAAGATTTTATCAAAGCTCTAGAGTATGGCATGCCTCCTACAGCTGGAGCAGGGATAGGAATTGACAGATTAGTGATGTTGTTGACGGACACTTCGTCAATTAGGGACGTGTTACTCTTCCCTCAAATGCGACCTAAAAAATGAATTATCATATGATTTAAAAAAATCTTCAACTTTAGTAAATTTCAATTTAGTTTCTAAATTATTACTATCTACTAATTGTACTTCTATATGTTCTCCTATTGTTAGGAGTATGTAATCATAATCATGATGATAAATTTTAACTTGATCGTTGATCATTTGAATTTCAATATTTCTTTCTGCAAAAAAATCCTCAATATCAGCAAGGACCTCATTTAAATTAGACATTATTATGATTTACTTAAGGCTTCTGACATTCCAACATAATCGCAAGGCTTTAGTTCCAAAAGCTTATTTTTTTCTTCGATCGGTATATCTAATTCAGAAATTATAGCTTCTATAGTCTTCTTATCTAATTTTTTACCTCTTGTATGTTTTTTTAAAATTTCGTAGGGATCTGTGAGAGTGTACTTACGCGCTATCATTTGAATCGGTTCGGCCAGAACTTCCCAACATTTGTCCAGGTCATCCCGTATTATGTTTCTATTCAACATAATTTTTTTCTGTCCGATTAGTATATTCTTATAGCTAATAAGAGAATACCCAAAAGCAACACCAATATTTCTAAGTACCGTTGAGTCTGATAAATCTCTTTGAAGCCTACTCACAACTAACTTTGATGAAAAAAAAGATAACAAACTATTTGCCAAACCTAAGTTACCTTCTGCATTTTCATAATTAATAGGATTAATTTTGTGAGGCATAGTAGATGATCCAACTTCACCTGCAACATTCTTTTGAGCAAAATAACCTTTAGATATGTAATTCCACATATCCTGTGAAAAACCTAATAAAATTGAATTAGTGTGAGATAATTTATTACAGATTTCTGATATATAATCATGTGACTCAATTTGAGTAGTATGACTATTTTGTTTGAGCCCAAGATTAGTAATGAATTTCTGCGTAATTTTCGGCCAGTTGATATTCGGGTATGCAATTATATGTGACGAGTAATTACCAGTA
>Ga0160423_10003911_pt1 | contig 12331 bp, 17 predicted proteins | sample CRUFie14St8metaG_FD_108191 | JGI IMG/M metagenome (GOLD analysis project Ga0160423, IMG submission 108191) | Marine microbial communities from the Costa Rica Dome - CRUD Field 142mm St8 metaG | ecosystem: Environmental > Aquatic > Marine > Oceanic > Photic zone | place: Costa Rica: the Eastern... | reverse complement strand
TTCCAGCCGCAGATGCATCCTTAACACCAAGAGCTCGAGTGGTATCAACCTTCATATTTTGATGGTCTTTTCTCATCTTCTTGGCGCCAGCACCATGATACATATCATCGTAGGTTTCCTGAGAATCCATGTTACCATGATTTGCTCTTTCAACAACACTTATAAGTTTTTCTCTTATTGTCATGTTTTTATCGTTTTCTGTATGATCTATTTTTGATCGATAACCAGTCATAGCTCCTGTAGGATTCATAGGATCTTTGGTCATCTTATCCTTCTTTGTCATTTTAAACTTAGGATCATTCATGTTAGGCACTGGCTTTAGGCCCATTCTTTCACGATGCCTCTTGTCTGCAGCTGCAAGTGCTGCATAATGAGCGGGATTATTTTCACTTACGTCCTTTTTCTTTTTCTTACCTGCGTGATCATCTGCATGATCTTCAGATGCAGGATATGGAGGTGTGATCTTCATTTTCTTATCCTTGTTAGAATAAACCATACCATATTCTTTGACTGATCCCATACTTGGATTCATCTTGGCGGTTTCACCATTCTCTCCTTCGGGCTCGTCTTCATTCTTTTTCTTCTTTTTCATCTTTGCCTGTTGGGCGGCCTGTTTCATCGGCTCTTTTTTATCGCCATCTTTATCCAGATCCAAAAAATCAGGCTTTGAGGCTTCTTTGATACCCTGGGTTTTGTGGCCCAAGGATATTGGTGCAAAACTAAATGTCATTTGTGTTCTCCTTTACATCCACATGTGTGAAGCTACAGCACCGGCTGCGGCTACAATTGCTACCCAGAATAGTTTGTTAACAAGATTGACGGTCCGGGCGTTTTCGTCAACCTTAAATTGGATCTCATCCAACTTTACTGATAATCTATTTATACGATCGTACATCTTATTTTGATCGCCTCGTAACGCAGTAATCTTCTCTTCAGCACGGGCCATTGATACCATCGTATCGGTCAGTTTGTCTATCTTATCTTCTATCTTATCTAAACGACTTTCCATCGTTAGTGCTGTTTCTTGTTTTAACTCCATTACGCTTTACCTTCTGCTATTAATCTTTCTCTGTTTTTTAAATGAGCAGTACTAATATCATCTTTATTTTGTCCTTCATACTTCACACCGTAACCATTACTTATCATCATGTCTGTAAGATGTCTTTCGCTATCAGTAACTGAATCATATACCGCGAAGTCACCCAATATCCTTCCAAACTTTCCTTTTGCATCGTATGATTTACAGACCATCTTTGATTTATTTCCAACCTGTAAATAATTTTTCACGTACTCCTTTGATAGTAACCCAAACTTTTTTTCTTCTAAGTCTCTAGTTCTGGACTCTGGCGTATCGATTCCCATCATTCGAACTCGTTCCTTATGTAACCAAACACCAAAGCCCAGATCTATATCCACATCGACAGTGTCGCCGTCAATAACCTTTAATATCTTAACATTATATTCGTACATAATTACTTAATTTAGCTATCCTTTCGTTGCCAAATTGCCCATAAAATCCATATCGCGATTAAGCCCATTATGCCTTGTGATCCAAGACTTGCCAACATCGCTGATACATTATCAACTACACTGAGGTTTTGTGGCATAAATGGCATGTTGCCTAAACCTAAAACTTCAAGTATAATTGCGAGTGCGGCTAAACTTACACCGACTTCAGCCAGTGCTGATGCCCACCCTTTTATTTTATTAAGTACTTCCATACTTCCTCCTTGGTTAAATTTCGGGGAACGCTAAACCCTACTAATTAATTCCTTTTTCTTCTTTTCTTTTTTTTCTTTACTCATATCTTTTTTGTTCTGGCCAGGTGTCATATTCTTCATGTACTTAACTGACTCTGGTGTTCCGTAATCCATTTGATATTCTTTGAACGTCTTCATTCGTCTTCGTCTCTTCCCGCTACTATGTCCCTGTACATCATTTTAACTTTAGACTTAGGCATTCGTTCAACACTTTGTATCATTGAAGGTTGCTTTACTATCTTTCTAAGTTGACCTTTGATTTCTCCTGGACTTTTACCGATCATAATCATATCAGGCAATCCTTCAATAGAGACTTTAAACATCATGCCAGTTTCATTTCCTGTTACCATTTTTGCTTCTCTCAAATGATGAAAGTTTTTCATTTTATTTTCCTCTCCCATATGTAATGCCACTACTGGTACGGCTAATGCAGCTGCGGCCGCTCCTTTCGCTCCAAGTTTTGCAAGTCGTTTTTTAAGAGGCACTTTATCTTTTTTTACTGATACATTTTTTGCTGGTGTTTGCTGGGTAACAGTTTGTTGATTAGTTGCGCCACCCCCAGATGACTGTCCTGTTGGAACAGCTTGTGTATTCTTTTTAGCCAGTGCAGCCGCTTGTTTTTGAGCCGCTCTTCTTTTAGCCATGGTTGCTTTATAATTTTTAGCGCTGTATGCACCTTTTGGAATAGGCGTAGGATTTCCAACATTTGTTTTAACGGCTAATGGCCCAGTATTAACAGCTTGAGGATTAGCACCGCTTGATCCGGTTTTTTTTACGGCTTTTTGCTGAGCCTTTTGTCCACCTTTTTGTTTTAATCTTAAATTGGCCAAAGAAGCGCCGCCTTTAGCAGTACTATATTGCTGCTTGGTCTGTGCTGCTTTGGCCTTTTTTTGACCAGGCGTCATTGGCGCTTCGTTTAACATTAGTTATCCATCTTTATGCTTGGCATCATACTTCCACCACGTGGACTCATACCACCAAACTTTTTCTTAAGAGTTTTAACTACAGACTTATGATCATTGGGAGAAACCATTAGGTGGCCACCTTTAAAGTAAGGATCTTCATGACCTTTCTTTCTTAAATGCTTTAATACATCTGCTTCATAACCTTCAAGTATTCCTAATCGTATACCTAACCATTCTGCTTCTTCATCACCATGACTTAACCTATCATTAAGCCATTTTTCAACCATTGTTCGAGCATCTGTGTTTGGGTCTTTCTTTGCTTCAGCAACAAATATCTTATGTAATGTATCAGATCCAATTGGAATATTATCGATAGCATTCTCTGCATTTTCTCCTAATGCTATTGGTCTTTTCATCATGTTTCTTAATATGGTTACTTCTTTACCTGTTGGCATGTACCAAGTAGATTCTTGTCTATCCATTGGTCCTAAAGGTCTTCGTTCTCTTGTTGTTTTGCTGACAGGACCTTTTAGTCTTAAGTCTATCTTTCCTTTAGCACCATGTTTCGTTCTCATGATCTCTCTTGCATGATCTTCATCTCTAGCATGAACAACACCTTGCATGGATCTAGTTGACGCCATATATGAATTCATGCCTTCATTTGTGGCAGGAACTTTAGCCTTACCTGTCATTTTATCTACAGCTTTCTTAACGCCTCTATCAAACCTTGAATAATCTCTAACGCCTTTCATTCTTTTTGCTTTCTTTTCTGCTGGACCAATGCCGTAATCTCCTGTCATTAATGATCCTGCGCTAGCAATATCAGCAGTTCTCTTCTTGATGTAATTTCCAAGTCTATTCATTGATACTTCGTTAACCGATTCTCTTTGAACTAAAAACATTTCACCACCAGCATTTTGAAAACGACCACCCTTACCGCTGAGTACATTTCTCATATCACTTTTTGTTGCACCAAAGTCTTTTAACATCTTAATTGCACGACCCATACTTACATTCAATATTTTCTTACCGCCTCTTACTGGAGGTAATTTTATAGAAAACTTCTCTTCAACTTTACTTTCATTAGAAGATCTTCTTCCATACTTTACGATTTCACTACCTCTTCCAACTTTTTTATCTTTTGCTTTTTGTGCTTTTTTAGCCATGGCTATCGAAGCAAAGTTTGGATTTAAAAAATCTGTTGATGTAGTCTTTGCGGCTTTTGCTTTTCCAAGAGCATCTTTTTGTCTTTTAGAAAGATTAGCTTGTGGATTTGGAAATACCTTATCAGACTTGATATATGCTTCATCAGTCATTGCTTTAGATAATGATTTTGCTTGACCAGCGTGTGCTTTACTTGCTTTTTTCAACATTCCTACTACTTTCTTTACTAGTGGTTTATCTTGGTGATCTAATTTTTCAGTTGTTGTATCGCTATACATTGTTCTTCCAGCTTTTGCATCTTTTACTTTTTCAGTTTCTTTATGATAAACATCAAACTTTCCGCCGTGCATTTTGGCTAACTTCTTAAGTTTGAATCCCTGAGGAGCAGGATCTCCGGCTGGAACTTTTTTAACCATTATTCCTTGACCCATAGTCATCTCATTAAAATATGGATCCATCTTATAACCTTTTTTCTCGTATTTTTTATGATCTGCAGAATTTCTTTTTACGGTTACAGTATGTGTCATATTACCATCTTGTTTTCTTACTCGTACCATACCTCTTTTCTTATCATCATCTTTAAATGCTTTAACCATATCATCTCTTCCGTAGAAAGCGCCTTCCTTGGTTGCCTTTTTAGCCATATCTTTCTTCTCTTGTTCATCTCTTTTCTTTTGATTCGCTCTTTGAGTAGCCGCAGCTTGAGCCTGCATTTTTCCTAACATCATTGGATCCATGGCCTCTGTCTTTTTCTTATACAACTCGCCTCTGATATTTTTAATAGCTTGATCTTTAGCAGTCTTTATACCTTTTTTACGTCTCAATGTAGTGTCTATATATTTGTCATAAGGTTCTTTTCGAAGAGAAGCAGCAAACGCTGAATTTGCTGCGGTATCATGAGATCTCTTGGCGGCATCATAATACCTATTTCTTAGACCCACTGAGATCTCATTTACAGATTCAGGTTTAAAACCATAAGCCTTCATAACACTATCATGCATCTTAGTCGCTTTAGCTTTAGATACTTTCATTCCTTTCATGATACGATTAATTCCATCATCTCTATGTTTTGCAGGACTCATTAGCTCTCTAGCCTTATGATGATCAACATCTAATTTAGACAAGTGTGGTGGACGAAATGCATTTTCTTTTATTCCTAATTTCTTTTTTAGCGCTGTTGACATTGGCCGAATGTTAGGCCCTTTATCATAAGCAGTAACACCAGGATTTCTTTTAATTGTACCATCTTTATGTAACTTGTTAATTAATGCTTTAGCTTTTGCGGCATCTTTTTGACGCACCATTGGTTCAGGTCCACCCGCGTATGAGTATGGTATACCAGCCTTATCAAGATGTTTTCCAACTATTACTTTAGTTTCATTTAAAGATTCTTTCATACCGAATGAAGATGAAGAACTCTTATTCTTATCAAAAAATTTCTTTTTGTACTCAGGAGTTTGTCTTTCAGGATATTTTTTTCTTGTCACAGGATTTTCTGCATCCGGGTGACCCTTTGGTACTGAATAAGCTATCCCTGTAGGACCACGACCTTTTTCTTCTTTTAACTTGTCTTTTGCGTCAAGATAAGCAGCGATAGCTTGGTCTCTTCTTTTTTCCTTTGAGTGGCCTTTAAACTGTGGTGCATCAGACTTTTGGAAGTCTTTTATATAAGCTTTAATTCCCATACTTGGTTTCAACGGCATGTCTTTCTCCTAACGCATCGCTTGTTGTTGGTTTCTTTGATTTAAAGCTGTTACCTTGGCTCGAGCTTTCATCTTTATATGCTTTATCTTGTCTCTTCTTTTTTCATTAGCTATTCTTTGATTAACCCTTTGTAAAGCCATCATTTCGCTAAATGATTGTAAAGATGTCCTTTGATTAGATAGTTCAACTGCATCTAACCAGTACCTACGTTGTTTTCCTTCACTCTCAACAATGACATAGTTTGAACCTCTAGAGATAACGGTTCCTTGTTTTAAATTTTCTTTTATGGTAACTTTATCGCCAGCATTAAGTATCTTTCCTTCCACGTATTCTTCTCTTCTATCCGATACTTTTGCAAGTGATACGTGATTCTTAAACTCTTTTTGTTCCTTTAGACCCATGCCTGATCTTACAGAATTATATAACTTTTTAGCTTCAGAGTTTGATACACTTTTTGGTAAGCCTTGTGAAAAGGATGTAAAATCTTTTTCCATAACTGCCTGTCTCATCTTTGAAGCCGACATTCCTTTTGCACCTTCGGCATCAGGATCTCTTTCTCCAGCCGATACAACATTTATATTTTCAAAGTTATAGAAACCATGTCTACCTTTTTTACCGTTGTATTTGTTAAGTAAGGCACTAAATTCATTGATTCTATCGGATCCCACAACCATTGCAACCTTTTTAAATCCTTCATTATATAATTTAGTGGCGGCATCAAACACTGTCTTAACTTTCATATCTGACATGATTTGACGAGCATGCTTTGGAAACATCTTTCTCGCATACTTTACTTTTTCATTAAATGTAAGTGGATTCTTTTTTGCGTCTTGTGAATGAGATAAGTAAACTCTATATGGATTCTTACCAGATTTTTCTGATAACTTAGTCATTAATTTTTCATGACCAATAGTTGGCGGGTTCATTCTACCAAACGTAAAATAAACTGTACGCTCTTCTTCAATAAGAAATGACTTAAACGAATTTATCAAGATTTATGACCCTTTTTTCTTCTGATTTCTTCTCTACGTTTAGTAGGCATCAACCTTTTCTGTCTAAGATCTATCCTTCTTTGGAAAGCTTTATTATCAAGTCTTCTTTCTATTGAAGCCTTTATTGCATCACTCATATCGGCTTTTTTCTTGCCTTTGAGTAGCTTTGTTTCCATTTCTTTACGGGCCGATCTTCGAGATCTCTTTTTCAAAACAGGATCTCTGGCCATTTTTCTTCTGGCTCTTCTTCTTGAAATTTTTAATTGAGTTTTTCTACGTCTAGCATCTCTGGCTTTTTTTCTACGACCTGAGATACTGAGTATTTCATCGAGTGATGTGCGAGTATCTTCTGAATGATCTACGTCGCAATCTAATCTTTTTCTTCTATACGCTCTATAGTTAACAAGATCATCACCATCTTGTGTGTAGTCGACTGCTACAAAGTCTTTGAACGACAATGGCTTTACCATTTACTTTCTCCCTGGTTTATCCCATCCTTTTAATATACTGGGCGAAAAGTTAGCGAATGAGAACTCCATTCTGTCAACTATTTTCACCGCATCACCACCAAGTCTATCTATTGCTACGTAACCTTCCTGTCCTGTAGAACGATATCCTTTATTTGTTTTTAAAAACGTCTTTGTATTATTTAATTTGTTAAGTATATTTATAAGTTTTAGTTTTGCTAAAACTATCATTTTCTGTAAATCAAACATCTTTTTTAAACTCTGCTTATTTTTATTTGAGAAGAATTTAAGTATCGCATCAAGTTTTGCTTGTTGAGCCGCTTTTCCTGGTGCCGTCTTTCTTTTGTCTATTTCTTTTTTGTATCTTTGTTGAATAAAACTAATGAGACTATTGACGTGACGATTCGTATCTTGAACAATTTGACCTTGACGTACAAAGGAATTATTGAACGTCTCAATAGTCTGAGCAAGAGTTTGGTTAGACTCCAAAGCTTTAAGGGTAGTAGAACTAATTTGATTGAATAATTTCCCAGCTTGGCTAAGATATCCATTTACTTCCTCCGTATCTTTTTTTGACATGGTAAATCTTGTCATGTCTCTTAACATCGCATCTTGTGACCATACGTTTTTACTTTGATTCAATCCAGCCACGTTAACACCATAAGACGCTTTCATGGTTTCGAATGATTTACCTGTATATGTTGTGTGCCATACTATACCAATCTTTGATTGCAATATCCTCTTTGCAGCTTCTGTACCTGCAGGGATAGCATATACAATCGTGTTAGGGTGAAAGGTGACGTATGACTTGCCTTTAATCTTCTTTGTTTTAATATCAGATCGAGAATATAAGAAGTCACCTTGTATGACGCCTTTAATTCCAAGTTCTGGTAAATACTTTAAAGCGTCCTTGAGCTTATCAGCGAGATCACCAGAAGCATCATTATCCACATCCATATCAGTTTTGTATACTTTCGGTGATTTATTGAATATGCCCTTTTTGGCAACAAAAAATCTACCATCACGAGGATCTGTACCTGCAAACACAGCAGGAGCTCCGTCCCACTTAACTGAAACTGATCCATCATGTTCTCCACCAAGTGTATCTCTGAGAGATCTCAAAGCGAGTATAGCTTCTCTTGTTCCGTTGACACCACCATAAAGAACTTTGTCCTCGATATGTGTCATATGAGTATTTTTTTGTTCTGTTATAAATTCTGCGAACCTCATTTTTCTTTTGCTCTCTTAGCCATTTCTTTAGATCTTATTTGTTCTTTACCTTGTGTAAAGATTCTTGCAACTTCTGTTTTACCCATAACTTTGGCTCTTTGTTCTCCAACCGTTAAGATTTGTATCTTACGAGCATACGGCTTACTAACCTTCTTAACCTTCTCCACAGTTCTCTTGGCATCAGCCACAGTGGCAAATCTAATAGAGACTGTATCTTTGGGATTTTCATCTGTATATAATCTCCTTCCTGAACCCTTTGGTTTCTTACCAGTTCCAACTTTTGGATCGTTACCTTCTATAAATTTTCTGAATGACTTAACCACCGAACTCGTGCCCCGCCACTCTTTTCATCTGTTTATTAAATTCAGATTGAGAAGGTTTTTCTTTATAAAGTCTTATTGAGATCTCAGGACGATCCTTTCCTTTTATTCTCCAGTTATAACCTTTTTCTTTATGCTCTGGTTTAGTAGTCTTTACGACTCTTCTTTTGTAACCAGCCTCCCAAGTTTCTGATCCTTCTATAAAAGTTTTAAATCTCATGATTCCTCCGCTTTAACATATACTGATGCGTCACTAGTTTTTGCAGCCGCTAGGTTAATAACACTTGATGCAAAGTCATTACGTTGACCTATGGTTGACTTCATCAATGCGTTACCTATCTCTGTAGCGGCTAGGTTTATATGCATTCTATCAGCGGTTGCATTGACTATACCGTCATCAAATTCTTTTCTTGATATTCTTGGATCCGCTTTTTGAACCATATTATAAAATTTATTTTGTAGTGTTTTAGATCTTTTACCTTTTACTTCTTTTACTAACGCCATGGCTTGTTGTCTTAGGTTCATATTATTTGGAAGTACCTTATTTAAGAACTTCTTCGCAGCATACTGAATTGCTTGATACCCAGCTCGCCCTCCCCGTGCTCCCTTCCCAAGTATCTCAAAATTTGGTGCAGCAAAGTTTGTTGATGACCTTACATCCGCTTTTTTAGTTTTATCGAACATAAAGACACCACCTTTACCAGACCAGAACGTCGCTCGAGCTTGATCCTTCTTAAGTTTATAACCTGAAAATATAACCTTGTCAGGTTTTACTTGTTCCTTATTGTATACTGTATCTTTTACGGTTTTCTTTAATGACCCTACTATCTTTAATGATATTCCAACAATATCTCTTGATTCAAAGTTTTTAACTAGTCCTTGATTCAAAGAAGTTACTGAACTTGCATCTAATACACTATCAATATTTAGTCCACGTTTTACGGCCCAGATGTCTCCTGGGTTCCACTTATCATCGTTAAGTGGTGGTCTATTTTCGTTTTTAAATGCCATCTTCTTCATGGCATATATCTTTTTCATAATTGCTGATCCACGATGCATCTTATGATCTTTTCTTACATAACCTTTTTTGATAAGGTATTTACCGGTTGTATAACCTGAATAATGCCACTGATCAGCGGCCTGTAACATCTCATCTATCTTTGCATCAACATCTATACTGTTTTCATATTTTGATAATACCGCAGGAGTAAAGTGTTCAAATGGTTGATTGGTTCCTTCACCAAATAAAGCAGCAATGTAAAGACACTGTAATGATTCGCCTTTTCTTGTATCACCAGTCGCTCCACCGCCTGTTCCTTTACCTCCAAAGACGGCGGTCTTTCCAATCATATTAGAATCTATTGTACCATCTTTTGTTTTAAGCGTAATCTTTTTGGCATCACCTGAAGCACCAGCGTTAATGTAATCCTGTATGGTCTTGATGTTCTCAGCATTATTTAAAATAGTTACATCGGTACCATCTTTCTTTGTAACCGGATCTCCAGACTTTACAAGATCTAAAAGCTTTTTAAGTCTTTCATCTCCATACTTCCACCACTCACCATGGCTCAAACCGGTAAACGTAGCTTCAGAAAGATTGTAATATGTTTTGAATCTGCGCATGAATCTATTTATAATATTTTTAAAATAAAAAAAGGGTTAATTTCTTAACCCTTCTTTTGTTCCTTCTTTCTCTGATTAGTATACCAGAGTCTGACGCCTTGCTGTCGGCGTTTATCTCGTTCTATTGGGTGGTATGCCTCGTATATCCTTTCCCAATTTTTTACCTTATATTGTTTGGCCCAATCTGCATAACTTTCATCATTATGTTTTTTCATGATACCTGTATCGCAATATAAACACAAAGTCCAATAATAATCAGTTTACCATAATCTAAATCAAACTTTGTACCTTCTCCGTAGGATTTTTCCCACATTTCTTTTACCGTCTTCATTTAAGTTTCTCCATTAAATCTTTAGATTGTTCAGGGTTTTCAATTAATTGTTGTCTTGCTGCTTTTAAGCGCTCGAGTCTCTTTTTAGTAGATTTATCGGTAGAACCTTTTTTCTCCCAATATTCTATTTCTTTATTTATAGTGCCAATGCCGAGGGACATTGTTCGTAAGTCCCTCTTGACACTTCTCATGACTTTATTCATGATACAAGGGCTGATGATTCATCCGCAAATTCCAATGCGGTTTTGAGAGCATCTCTTTTACGCCCTTGGTTAGATCCATACCAGGAAGAGTAAAGCCTTTTGCTTTCATCGTTTCCATGTAAGTGATCGGTCGTATAGGTAACGGCGTTAAAAGCCTGCCACCATGTACCATTCGCGAATTCAGCGCCTGGTTGTTGATCCATAACGTCATAGCAAAGTTTTGCATTTCGAGATAGAGTATCAACTGATAGAGCTTTATCTTGAACTCTTTTATCAGAAGAACGTGGAAAAACGGTATTGAAATACTCGATAAGTGCTTCACCGCTGTATCTTCTTTTACCAAGAAATTCAGCCATTTCTTTGTAAGAGTTAAGTTTTTGAGATGCGATACCCAAAGCCTCTTTTACTTTATCAGCATCGAACTCTGATCTATGACCAACTTTTACTGATTTATCGGCTTGCATATCAAGCGAAAGGGAAAGGGTATTATTGCAGACCACTCTGATTGGAGTAAATCTGATATCGATAGAATGACCATATCGATGTGGATTTGAAAAGAGAAGATAAGAATCAACCTGATCTCCACCAAAAAGATCGAATGATTCTTTGACCTTTGCCAAAGCCCAAACGATTTGTCCACCTCTTAGTGAACCGGCCGTATGCATTTCCATATTACCAGATACTACATACTCGCCAAAGAAGTTAAATGCTTCTTCATTTTGAACTGGTTTCCAGTTTGGACCAACGTTCGTTAAAAGTTTTCCATCAGATTCTCTGATAAGAGATTTATGACCAGTAGGAATTTTTCTACCGTCAAACTCAACGAAGGATTCAACTTCCCTGACTTTCCAGTCTAGACCAGCTTTTTCCATCATCATTGTCGGTGAAAGATCATTACTTACAGGTACTCCAAGACCATGCCATGGAACTTCTCCTGCGTAAGCCATTGTTTCAATTTGATGTGCCATATTTTTTATTCCTCATTTAATTGTTTAATGTATACATTATACCATAGTTTGGCTCAAATGTAAACGATTATTTTCACTTAAGATGAATTTTTTTTCCATTTTTTCCAAGCTTCCTCAAAACCTTCAGAATGCGTTACCCACTCATGGTTTCCCCAAGCTCTTTTAAAGTAACTATCAAACATCCCTTCGATAGTCTCTCTTGATGCATTTAAGTGTCCTTTAGTTCTAAAAAATATTTCTGCTTTAAACTTAAAATCAAAATCCATCTGGTACACTAAAATCCATTAAACTCATTTTATTTGTTTTTGAGCCGGAAGTTCTTCTTACTATATCATCATGGTTGAACTCGGCCCAGTACAGTTCAAAGGCAACTCCATCTTCTATTCCTTCAAACTGATGTATCATACCTGGTTTGACTCTTGTAAAATCACCAGGCTTAAGAATAGTAACATCAACTAAACCTTGATCCTCTTGCCATACACGAATAAGCATCTCGCCTGATTCTACAAAGAACCCATTCCATTTAAATTTATGATGGTGCTCGGAGCATTTAAATCCTGCTTTAAATTCTATCCTATGAAACTCTAACACACCATTAGCATGTATGAGTTCTGTGTTTCCCCATATCTTTCCAGCTTTCATTCTTTTATCATTTCCTCATAAC
>Ga0160423_10003910_pt1 | contig 12336 bp, 12 predicted proteins | sample CRUFie14St8metaG_FD_108191 | JGI IMG/M metagenome (GOLD analysis project Ga0160423, IMG submission 108191) | Marine microbial communities from the Costa Rica Dome - CRUD Field 142mm St8 metaG | ecosystem: Environmental > Aquatic > Marine > Oceanic > Photic zone | place: Costa Rica: the Eastern... | reverse complement strand
CTATTTCTGCTTGTTTCTTGGCCTCTCTGGCCTCTGTAATGCGCCTCTGGCGTTCAGCTAGTATTCCTGCCCACGTTCCATGACCGAACCTCATGTCAATCATGGTGGCCACTTCTCGCAGCTTTTCCTGCGCCAACTTGTGGTCGATTATCTCCTGTGCAACGCTTTCAGTGCTGAAGTTGTCAAAGCCTTTGGCCTTTTTGTTTCTGGCTTTCATGCACTCCTGTTCGCCTTTGAACAGAAGGTCTATCTGCTCGCCTACTTCAGCGACTGACTTATAGGCATTGATGCCAGATTTGATGTGGTCGGTGATCTTGGTTACTAGCGCAATGCCTGTGAGGGCGGCTGTAACTGGGTCAACCATTTCACTTATCCTTCCATGTCTTCCATATTTTCATGCACAGATAGCCAATGGTGAGCAGCCCTACTATCAGGGCTACCCATTGGTTCAGAAGCTGCAACTGGGGCATCCACAGCGGTGCTGATAAACCTCCACCTGCAACTACAATGTCATTTGGTTTCATTAGGCGTTCTCCAAGGCCGCTATTCGGGCTTCTAATGCGTCTATCTTGTCGTCTGCTTGTTGTAGAGCCTTGATGAGCGGTGCAATGAACTCTGCGTAACGCAAGCCATAACGGTACTCACTACCATCCTGTGCCTCACTGATGTCACCTCTGACGAACCCAGCAAAACCTGACGTTGGCTTATCTATGTCACCCAGCACAGTCTCTACATCCTGTGCAATCAGGCCATAATGTGTGCGTGAATGGTCTTCACCATTGAAGATGTAAGACTTAGGTGTCAGTCGATTTATGAAGTCCAGCCCAAGGTCACTGTCCTGAATTGTGTTCTTCAGGTTTCGGTCAGATGTCTGGATTGTGGTGTTGGTCGCATAAATATCATCAAAGCGATATTGCCAGTTACCTAAGTCAACACGGTCATCTTTCCGCACCAGCCCCTGCATTGGGAAGATGTTATAACTACCATACATCAGCCCACAGCCTTGTAAGCTGTTTTGCGCGTCGTAACAAAACCACGGGCCGTTTGAATCTAGGCCACCAACCAGCTTTCTGGTTGAACCATCAAATGTCATCAACCATTCATCATTGTTGGCCGCATTGAACCTGATGTCCTTGCCGATGAATTTGCCTGTGCCAATATCGACATCACCAGTCAGGTCGAAATACTCAGACCAATCGTAATCAGATGCGGTTGTTGAGTTAGCTGTTCCGCCAACCCCGATCACGTTACTGTCAGACTGAGGTGTAAGTGCAACATTACTGAAGCTGGCCGCTGTCTGCACACCGTTGAAGAATGTTATTCTCAGACCCTGACTGGCTGTAGTTGAGCCTGACGAGTAAGAACCGCCAGCGTACATAATCTCCAGACTATCAATGTCAATCTCAGAGTTTAGAAGGTTGCTTGTGTTGATGTGGAATATTCTGAACGTGAACCTTATCTTTGAGCCGTTTGTCCAGCTATAAGAGTTGCTTGCTGTTCTGCTGTCTGTTGTTTGCCCAGTTGTGTTGTAAGTCTGGTTGTATGAGCCAGCAGCGATGATTTGTGATGAGCTGTTTTCTGGGTTTATATGTGGGCCAGTGTATGCACTACCAGCCGCTCCAGACAGAGCAGGTGTAAGTGTCCACTTGGTCACAAAGGTTGTTGTGCCACTTTGGATGCTGATTGTGCTACCAGTGTTGTTGGTAATATCGACTGAATAAGTTGACGAATAGCCCGGATTGCTTGAGTTTCCTATACCAGCCGTACCCTCACCGTTTACGCTTACAGTGTAGTTACTGCCTAGCGGTGAATCGAGCAAAGCACTTTGACCAGTCCAGCCATAACCATTGCCACCATTATTGTACATGGCCTGTGGTGTGCCTGATGCATATAAAACCGCTGGGGTATGGTTCGCATAAGCAACCTCTGCCCCACCACCGCCACCTGAAGCGGTAGCTGGTTTCCAGTAAGAATTGGCATTATCCCAAGTTAAAACCTGCCCATCTGTTGGTGTAGCGTTGTTCACGTTACTCAGGTTGGCTAGTGCCTGACCTGTGATGTTCGTCAGATAGCTACTGAGGTCAGGCGGTGTAAATGTAAATGCGCCTGATGAATTGTTGTAAGCCAACGAACCACCGCCAGATGCTGAGGCATTGGTTGCACTCAAGTCAGTTAAAGCAATGCCACCTGCGGCAGCCGCTGGCTTCCAGTAAGAATTAGCATTATCCCATGTCAGAACCTGACCATCAGATGGTGAAGATGAGGTGAAGACATTAGATAAGCTGTAAAGGCTTTGCCCAGTTATTCCAGTAAGATAGCCGCTGTCGTTCGTCCACTGGCTTATGTTGCCGCCCTTGTTTGTAAAGGTAGTTGAACTAGCTGCTGTCACATAGCTACTCAAGTCAGGCGGTGTAAATGTGAACACGCCATTGGCATTGTTGTAGCTGAGTGCAGATGTGCCAGCCGATGCTGTGCTGACGCTGAAATTGGTCAGTGACGCATAGCTTGAAAGGTCGGGTGGTGTGAAGGTAAAGACACCATTTGAGTTGTTATAGGCTAATGATCCGCCACCTGATGCTGATGCGTTGGTTGCTGACAGATTAGCTAAGGTGATTGTTCCTGCACCTGCTGTAGATGCAATGCTAAGTGTATTGGCTGCATCATCATAGGTGAGTGTAATGTTAGATCCTGCTGTCAGGAGTGCATTTACCCTGTCGTCCACACGTTCATCTGTGAAGTAGAGGTTGCTGCCTTCTGTCAGGTTAGATGTGGTTGATGAAGTCTCATCCAGTAGTTTGCGCCATGCTCCACCATGAGCGAAGTACCCCTTCCCTGTGGCATGAACATGAGCGAACATCCCATGATAAGTAGATGCAGAGGGCAAGTCGCTTTCATTGCTGTATAGGTTGCCGAATAGAACCTTATTACCACCCATGTCTAAGTCAGAGCCTGTGATAGCTGAAGTCGCTCTGGCATTGGTGAAATAGAGGTTGGTGCTACCTTCTGACAATGAATCTGTAGTGGCAGCGGCAATCCTTGCGTCTGCTCTTGCGTTTGTGAAGTAGAGGTTGGTGCTACCTTCTGTAAGTGCGTCTGTGTTGGCAGGTGCTGACACTGTGTTTGCGACAGTCAATGAATTAGCCGCATCATCATAAGTGAGCGTAATACCACTGCCAGCCACGAGCAGTCCATTTACACGGTCATCAACTCGCTCATCTGTATAGTATTTGTTTGTTGAACCTTCTGTGAGGTTGTCTGTAGTCGAAGGTTGAGTTGAGGCAATGGTTAGTGTGTTTGCGGTGTCGTTGTAGGTAAGCGTCACATTTGAACCAGCAACCAGCAGGGCATTTACCCTGTCATCTACACGCTCATTGGTGAAATATTGGTTAGTTGAGCCTTCTACCACATCATCTGTGTCATTAATGATGTTCTGTGCAGTCAAAACCCATTGTGTTCCCGACCACACAAAGATAGCCGCAGAAACTGTGTTGAAATACAGCGCACCGACTGTGCTTGTAGTTGGGGCTGTTGTATATGCACCCAAATATTTGTCATTGAAGCTGTTTAGGCTTGTCTGTGCATTGGTTGCTGAAGTTGCGGCTGCTGTAGCTGAAGCACTGGCTGCATCAGCAAAACCACTGGCTTGGGTGACAGAAGTTTGAATGGAGTTTTCGGCAGCAGGTGTTGACCCACTGCTTTGGTAGAAGCTGGATGTCGCCATTGTTAGTCGTCCTCAAATCTATATGCAGGAGCGATCTGTTGTGTAGATCCTAGCAACTCCTGATCGTCAGCCTGTTGTTGTAATTCAGCCAAAAAGGCTTGATATTTGCCCTCAAACTGAGGGGCACGTTCATCTAGGTAGTAATCAGCCGCATATGTCAGAGCCGCATACATCAGCAGATCTGGTGCAGTTTCGGTTAATGCATTGGTGTCGCTATCTGCTGTCAGCGCATCAAAATCGCCATAGTAGTAAAGCGTCAGATCACCATCTGCTGGCTGTGGGTGGATGAAGAGTGCTTCCTGCTGTCGTGTGAAGTGGTCTGGCTTACCTTGCACAGGGTTATCTGCAAATGGTCTGAACTGCGAGTTAGGCAGTCTGACCAGTTCCCTGTCCTTGTAATAGAGACTGATGATTTCCAAGAAGTCAGAGGGTAACGTGACAGATGCAGTCGTTGCTGAAAGTGTAAAGACTTTGACCTTTTCATTCATTGCAGAGCGAAGCTGGCGTGTGATACGCCTAATGCCCTGATCAAGGAATGTCGTAGTCAGGGCTGAAGTGTTATCTGATCTGTTCAATAACGCCTCAAAATGCGACTTAACCTGTCCATAATTCATGACTTAAGCCTTCTTCTTCTTTGGTTTTGGTTTCTTGGCAGTCAATGCTGCCTTGCGAAAAGCCTCGTCTGTGGGTGCGCCTTTAGCACCCTTGCGTCTCATCTTTTTCCCAGCTTTTCTCTTTTTGTGAATGTTGGCATATAGGCCGACCCTTCCTGCCATCATGCACCTCTCTTACTGGACTTCTTTTTGCCAGTTTTCTTCTTTGCATTAACTTTCTTAGCGGCCTTCTTTGCGGCTGCTTTACCAGCTTTAGTGTATGGGAACATCCGTCCTGAAACATTTGGCATTACTTTCTCCTGCTCTTAGAGCCACTGCATTTCCACTTCTTCCGACTGAGCCGAAGTGGGCTGTTGGGGTTTTTGGCTGACTTTGGAAACTTCTTCATCTGTCCAGCAGACCTTGCACAGTAACTGTCACCTCGCTTTGTGCTGGGTGCGATGCTGTAACCTTTAGCCCCATATCGGACAGTCTTTTTCCTGCCAGTCTTGGGGTTCTTGATGGTTTTGCTGAACTTCTTACCAGTCGCCATTTTACAAACTCTTCTCTGTCGTCAAAAAGGCATCTAGCCCTTCTGCCTTCAGTCTTTTGATGATGTCTTTTCCATCCACGTTCTGGTCGAAGATATTGAAGCCTTCTTGCATCCATTTTTCGACAATCACTGTGGGTATTGATGCGACACGCATATAGTCACCCTCTTTGTTCCGCAGACTGTCGTCTCGCTGCTGCTTGAGGCTGTCTAGGAATGACTGTGGGATTTCTTGGGTGCGTTTATGGAATAGACCACCACTATCAGCGTGGAAGTCATGCTGGACACCAGCCAGCTTTACTTCTTTAGTCATGATGACTCCTTAGATGTATGGGGGTTGTGGTGTCAGAGAGAATAAGGAGAGCAAAACTTCCCCCTGACACCGCAATTCAAAGGCTTATGACAAGCCTGTGATCATGCCTGACGCTTTCGGGTTCAGGTGCATCAAGCCACCTTCGTAGGTAACGAAATGCTTTTCTGAGTCCCCAGTACGAGCAAGCAAGGTGCGTGAGAATGGCCGCAACACTGCTGAACGCCACATGCTTGGATCAAGCAGGAAGGCGTGTGTTGACATCTGGATTCTGTTAAGCACGACCTTATACTGGCCGAATGGGGTCACGAGCAGATCAATGACTGCTGTGAGCGTCTTGGTTTCATCGTTAAAGGTACGATTGCGACCCGAACTTGAGGCGAACCCTGCAATTATCAGGGAATCGGCTGGTTTTATCATCAAAGTATCGGGATTGCCGCCAGCTTCATACACGGCTTGGCCAAGTGTATTCAGCTTGCCCTCTGTAAGAGGGTCAGTGGCATTGCTTCCTGCATCGACTGAAACTGAGGAGTCGATAAGCTGGTCTGCTGATGCCATCTCACGAGCAGTTGATGAGTTACCTGTCACTGCTGCATTTGATGCACCCAGATAAGCAAATTCAACGTCCTTTTTGATTTCCTTTAACGCTTTTCCAAGCTGGTAGGCAGTCTCTTTTGCTCTGCCGTAGGTCGCCACGGAAATGGCTGACTCAGATACCTGAAAAGCCTTGGTCAGGATTTGAGTATTGCCACTGATCATTGTTGTGGCGGTCAATGTAGCCATTGATGGATCTGCACCTTCAACAGCGGCATTTGAACTCGGATTTGCAAGCGAGTCAGTCTGATATTGATAGACACGATTTTGAACCTTTTGGCTCTTAATCGCTGTGAACATCGGGGTATCGGTGGGTGTGCATGTGTTCGCCTGAGTGCGCTACTGCTCAGACCGCCCATAGTGGGCTGCTGACTATCCCTAGCCAGTTCAGACTATATCTTCTCCCATTGCTGGGGCTGTGCGCTTCGGGTCGCTTGACCCTACGAGTTAAACTCTAGTCGTTGCACCTTCCCTTTCGGGCTTGGCACAGGGTTGCCTGTTCTAGGTGTTCCCTGTTTTCACACAGTTTGTTTTGATTGCTTACGCAAAAAGGACACCACTACTTAATGTCCATGATGATGTCTGAGACATCTTCTTTAATTCCCACCTGATCATACGAGGTGTATGTTGCCATGATATTTAGTCCTTCTTATCACGATTGGGGGTTATGCTTCCCAGCGAGACAGAATGGCATTGGTAATATCGTCTAAATCTCTGCTATTTTGCAGTTGGGCTTTCACCGCCTTCTGGCGTTTAGCCTTTTGGTTAGCTTCCACATTTGGTGCTTTGCTTGTCTTCAGCACCTTTTTTGCAACTCTTTTCTTCTTAGTGGTTGTCACCTTTTTGGCTTGGTCGTAGAGACGAGCCTTATTCAGGATCTTGATAACCACAGGATCGACATAAGAGTTTACATCTGTTTCATCTAAACCTTGCTGTACTGCATAGCTTCTGATGTCGTCATACAGTTGATTGTTCCACTCAGGAATGTCCTGCGCTAAGACTTTCACAGCTTCTTGGGCTTGCTTTTGTAAAGCCATCTGATGCTGTTGCTGCATTTCGCCATAGTAGTTGTCTGCTTCTTCTCGCAGGAACTTTAGGTCGTCTGCTGCATCCTGTGCTTCTTTTCTGAGTTGGGCAAAGTCAGCATCTTCCATAGTCTTTGATGCCAATATGAAATCGACCTCTTGATATGGTTTAAATCTGGCTTCTGCCTTCTCAAGCATCTTCTGCATGACTGCACTGGTTTTACCAATGTCTGCTTCTGCTTTTTTGCGCTGTTCTGCGACTTCTTGAGACTTTTGTGTTAATGCCTTTTCTTGTCCGAATAGACGCTTCAACTGTCCAAGTGATGCCTGTTCGGCCTTACCATTCACGAGCACTTCTATTTCTAGGTCATCGTTTAGTTCGACTTCCTCAACATCAGGTGCATCGTCAGTATCTGGTTCAACCTCTTCTTCAGGGTCACTATCGCTGTCGTCTTCATCTATTTCGACTGTCTCGACATCTTCATCATCAACCTGAGTTTCTGTCTCGTTGTCCTCTGGTTGATTAGCCTCTTCTGCCGCTTGTTCGGATGGCTGTTCAGCGTCTTCCCATCGCTTTAGTAGGGCTTCGGCAGCCGTATCTGCGTCATTCAACGCTGGCCGACCTAAATCTTGAGCATCTAGCACGTTATTCATGGTGCTTATTTATCTCCACTGTTGTCGTTGGTTTCATCTACGTCATTATCGTTTTTGGCAATTATCTGGTCACGCACAGCCACACGTTGGGTTAGTGTGTGCATGATATCCACCAAGGCACGATAGTGATGGTAGGCTTTCTCTCGCTCTTCATGAGCGGCTGGTTCTGAGTTTACAAAACCTTGAAAAGTGCTTTGCACAAGACCGTCTATTGTCCTGTTGAACACTTCGTTATCGAGCAATGACTGGGCTTCGTTACCAGCCGTAATCATTGCGTCTTCATTTGACACTTCTGTCATTGGATTCTCCTTAGTTTGGAATTAGCCTGTTGGGCTTACAATGCCTCGCAGGTCATCTGATTGGCGTAGAAGAGCAAGTTCACCCTCATCAATGTTCTTCTTGTGGGCGAATTGCTGTTCTTTCAGGTCTTGCTGATCTGCTTGTAATGCAAACTGGGCTTCAGCCTTTGCCTCATCCAGTTCAGCTTTGGTCTGTGCCTTTTGAGCATCCAGTGTGACTTTATTTTCAGCCACAACAGTCTGACGCTCTTGGATTTCCAGTTGCTTCTGTGCCATAGCCATCTGCATCTCTTGAGCAGGATTAGGCTGTGGTGGTGGGAGCATAGCTGGGTTGGTCAGGTATTCATCAACATTCAGAATACCATTAGCCTCAAGAACAGCTTTCATCATGTTATACTTGTTCTCTAGGCTATACAGTGGCGCAAGAGTTGGGTCTTGCGTCATAAGTTGGTGTAAAGCGAGGTGCTTCTGGGCTTCTTTCTCTTGTTCTGACACGCCCAAATGCATCTCAATGGTTACGTCACGCTTCTCTGCCCATGTTCTGGGGTCGATTGGCACAAAGTTTCCTGCAATCTCTACTATCTTCATCGCCTGTTCGTTTTCCACGACCAGCCTGTAAACTTCATAGGCTAGTGGCTTCAGGAACTGCTGGGCAAATAGACGAGCCATAATCTTCATGCGTTGCTGGCTCATTGTCACAAGCTGCTCAACCATCTGGGCTGAGTTTTGCTTGGAAATAACATCCTTATTGAGGCCAGTAGAAAGACTGGAAACTGATGATTTATCTTCAGCATCCTCATTCAGCATGTTTATGGTCTGGAAGATGAATGGATTTAGGGGTGCTTGAGGCATCGGGGTGATGGCATCAGGTCTGGTTGTATTGATGATCCCACCTACCCTAGCGTCAGTAATTTCTTTGGGCGAAACTACAGCACCTTTGGTAACTATAAATCTAGGCGCATTGCTTATAACTGTATGATCAAGCACACCACGAGTGAGCACTGTCTTTGCGTTTTGTGTTGGAATGAGTTTGCCAGCGAAGGATGAACCGAAGAAGCTGTGGGGTGTTGGCAATGGGCAGAACACCATAAATGGCCGTCTGTCTACCTTCTCTATCTCTAGGATCTGATTGCCAGCCTTGCAGACTTTGTGCAGGGTTGCTTCGCCTGTAGCATCTGGGTCGAGGTTCACATAACATTCGTAAACCATGACCTCACGAACTTGATCGATATAGCCATAGGCATCGTTCTTTCGTGATGCGCCTATATGGTCAAATCTGGCAAGTATCTCTGGGTCGGTTTCGAGTGTGACATCTTCATCATCACTGCCAATATTGGCTATCTTGTCTTCGTCATAGCCCATCTGGCGCAACTCAGTCAGACTTTTGGTTGTCCTGTGCGCTACAAAATCCACATCATCCAATGACTTAGCCTGTGGTTCTATTATGAACTCTTCAGGTGGCACTGGCATGATGCAGACTTGTGATGTGTCTATTTCACGCTCGATTGTGCCTGTCAGAAGACCGCTGTCGTCAGCTTCACTCTCTATAAGGGTGACATCATCTCCTGCCAGTAATAAATCCAGTTCATCAGATGTCAGGCTGCTAAATGTCTCTTCTTGAAACTCTGAGCGGTTATCCCAGAAGACCTTTGCAACGCCTACTCTGGCCATGAGGCCATCCATAATGACTGACTGAAACAATCCCAGCCCATCATTCTGCTTAAACATCACATGTTCGGTGTAGCTTGAGCAGACCCTTGCCATCTCTATGTCATCAGGGTTCTGTGGCGCAAACTTCACAATCTTATGACCAGCAGCAAAGGTTTCTAGCAGGTTGGCAGTCATGGCCTGAACGCCAGTGTAGACATCCTGACTAATGTATTTGGAATTGCCTTCATGCTGTGGTCTTGGAAGAGCAGCGTTATAATAGTCAGTGACTTTCTTACGCTCTTTGCTCAATTCGCTGTCATAATAGCCAATCGCACTTTTGATGTTCACATCCAGTGCTTTAAGGATGTCGTCATCGCTCATCGGCTGGTAGTCAGATAGTTTTGCCATATCATATCATCTCTATGTAAATGCCCTCTGGCTGTTCTATGGGTGTCCATGCACCTTCATGAACGTGATTAGCTAATGCCAGCGACATTACGCAGTCGTCATGGCAACCTGCTTCTGCTTCCATCGCACCAGTTTGGGTGACGATGTAGGTAAGCATCTCTCGAAGGGTTGTTTTGTCGTTTAGTTCCAACTCGCCCTCTCTCATAGAGGCACGAAGCTGGTCTATAACCAGTGGTTTGGTCTTACTGGTTGTGTTGAAACCCAAGCTGATAGTTTCTTTATCAGTGAGTTTGTCCACTTGCACTTCAGTGTAGAAGTTCGGATAAGCCATATCCTTACCCAGCCTTGTGCAGGTAAGAATACCATGCGAGTTCCGCTCCACGCAGATAAACGCCTCATTGTAGTACATCCCAAGCGCATAAAGCACTTCGGCAAAGTAGTCAGGGTGGACATGGCCACGCCAAGTTGCGACCTGACGCTTCTGAGAGTCCAATACTTGTGCGACTGAATAGTCTCCCCCTCTGATGCCCATGCTACTATCAGCCCCAATGACATATCGTTCTCCTGCGTCCAATTTTCTGTAAGTTTGTAATTCACCCCTGTGGTTGTGCACCCAGTCTTCGCCTTCTAAGGCCAGCTTCTCTTCAATGTCCTGTGTGTTTTCCAGACATTGCTGTATCTGTTCTGGATTGAAGACAGGCCGTCCAGAGGTAAGGAACGCCTGATCTGGGGTGGCAGGATATTCCTGCATAAATAACTCAATGCCGTTCTGCGCTACCTTGCGCCTACGAAACATAAGCTGTTCATCGTCTAGGCCGTATTCCTTGACGAGTTCTTCTTCATCAGGGGTGCGTTCAAAGCTGGCTGGTACAGCTTCCCTATATGTCGGATCTGTAAACCAAGGGATAAACACTGGCACATAGCCATTCGTGCCTTCTACCGCTCCCTTCCATAAGTCATAGAAGAGGTTGTAACCGTTGGCTGTACTCTCAATAAATACAGCCGTATTTGGCTCATTAGGCACTGCTTGTGCTAGGCCGTTCCATATTTCTTCTGCCGTAGACTTAGGCCAGAACGCCAGTTCCGAAGCATGACAATGTGATAAGGTTTCGCCCCGACCAACCGCATCACCACCAGCCGTGGCCACAACATAACTGCTATCCAGCACATCAAATGACAGTTCTCGTCTGGAACTATACTTGGTGTGCGGTTTCAGGATGTCTGGGCAGTTCTCATGCAGTCTCTTTGTTAGGTCAAAAAGTGCCCTTGTGCTATCCGCTGTATGGGTGATCACCATAGCTTTTCTGGCCTTATTCTGGCTGACAGAAAAGTACAGATAGCCGCCAACATAGGTGCTCAGACCTTGCTGTCGTGCCTTTAGAATGATAACTCTGATTTTACCTTCTGCTGCCATTTGCTTATCGACAGCATTTTGCAGAATTTGTTGGGCTGGGTTGAGTTTGAGTGGGGCTATTTGCCCCGACTTCGTTCTAATCTTGAGAGCAGACTTTGAATAGAAAGGGAAGTCAGTATAAAGGCGTTTACGAACTGCCTTTAGCTTCTTGTCCATTATCATCGTCTTCCAGCAAGCCAGCTAGAAAATCCTCTGCCTTGCTTATAGCCATTTCACTCTTGGTAACTGGCTTAGATTTGGTGAAGTCAAGCACAAGCCTAGCCGCTGCAACTCTTTCTCTGTTGTCTCCGACCATACGCATCACTTCTACTGCTGTTTCTAAGGCAGCTTTTGCATATTCGTCTTCGATGCCATGTTCTTTGCTCATGATTGCAACAATCCTCTTTGCGTCTTGTTTAACTTTGGCTCTGATGGGTTCTATCTGCTCTCTGGTATATCCATCAGGCACACCTTTGGGTCTGCCAGCATTTTTGCGTGGCTTAGATGACCATTGCCTTCGCAAGGCTCTGCCTTCTTCGGTCTTCATTAAGTCTGCGAAGTAGTTTCTTTTGGGGGCTTTTTGGGGGTGCTTCCCTGCCCCCACCTTGCTGGGGCTTTTTGCTCTGGGCTTCTTTGGTGTTGAACCCATTATGATGTCCTCTCTTTAGGCAGTGGCGAGTGCGCCTTGTCCTAATGACAGGATGCCCCTGCTTTCCTCATCTTCTTCTTCCATACCCATTTGCATGAGCAGTGATGTGATTGTTCCAGCCCCAAGCAATCCGACAAGTGTGTGGAATGTGACATAGGGGGCAAGATCACTGTCGTTGACAGCTTTGCGAACCATCTTGGCTTGAAGTGGGAACTTGCTTTTCAGTTCTGCTGGGTTTCTGAAGTAATAGGCAACAAGGTCAGCACCTAACTCTGCTGGGTTGCTTAGATAATCCCAACGAGTACGAGCATCCTTCATGAGGTAGCGGCTGAACAATTCGCCTTGCGTTTCTAATTCACCTTGCTGAAGCAGTATTTCTAAGCCTGTAGATTCAAACTTTGCCCAGTTGCTATACTGCCATGTCGATAGTTCTTTCACTGTTGGCATAGGCTGACCAGTCAGCAGAGTAGCTTTCATCAAGCCATCTTCT
>Ga0160423_10003909_pt1 | contig 12337 bp, 15 predicted proteins | sample CRUFie14St8metaG_FD_108191 | JGI IMG/M metagenome (GOLD analysis project Ga0160423, IMG submission 108191) | Marine microbial communities from the Costa Rica Dome - CRUD Field 142mm St8 metaG | ecosystem: Environmental > Aquatic > Marine > Oceanic > Photic zone | place: Costa Rica: the Eastern... | reverse complement strand
TCATCTGTCTCAATCGAGATGTTTACACGGATAGCCTCACGATTCAACTTTGCACAAGTCTGTTCTACCATTGTAGTCTTGCCGTTACCTGACAAGCCTGAAATAAATGTAGGATAGAAAATCCCGGACTTGATAATCTGTGTGAGGTCCTTACTGAAACCAAACGGAACATATGTATTGTCCGTTGCAGGAACCAGGTTATCAACTTCTACAGCCAACTTAGCCTGTGTCAAAACTTTAGCGTCCTGGACAGGAGTAGTTACAGTAGGTTGTTGAAGTGGGACAACCTGAGCCGTCATGTCTACGGCATACTGGTTGCGACCAATTTTGTTCTCACGGAAGAACCAATGAGGAAATTTAAGTCCCTCATCCTTAGCAATATTGACAACCTCACCACGACCATAGACACTTTTTGCGCCTTCGCGATTGCTGAGAATCTCAATAAGTTTCTGACGTTCGTTCATAATATAGACTCCTCTCTAACTATATCTTGATTATGCACTCTTTTGTATCAAATGTCAAGCACTTTTTTATGCAACCTTATCAATAAATTTGTTAAGGAATACACGGTTTTGCGACTTGTTTTTCTGGAACTTCTTAAAGCCCCGAACCAAGTCACCCTTACTGTCAGATTTGACAGTCAGTTCATCACCATCAATTTTCAGGTTGTCACCATTCTTAATTGCATAGAATGTATCAAAGCCATTGTAGTTTTCAATCTCAATAAATTTGTGCTTGAGAAACTCTTCCTTGTAACGAGTCTCATAGGGATCACAACTTTTTATGTAACCTTTTTTATCAGTCTCAGCCTGAAGAAGCATCTCAACAATGTTATGTTTCTTGAAGGGACCAATGTGAAAGTTAATAAGATTACAATCAACAGTTGCCTTCATATGCTTCAACAATGTCCGGAAGTAGACATCAGAAGTGCAATTGTAATACATGCAATTGTTTTCATGGACAGTGGTGACACCATTTTCACTAAGAACCATTTTGTCACCTAACCGCATACGATTTGTCAAGGAGTGTCCCTGTCCCTTAATTTCGAGATCGTCAGTGGCATCACCATCAGTAAGGAAGATGACATTCATAACCTCAACTTTGTTCCTTGCCTTGAAGTCCCGAACCAGGTTACGAGCAATCATTGTCATTGCACCTAAAGGCGTTCCACCCATACCCAAGTGGTCAGGCAGACTATACCTGTTTCTGTAAACATCATCGTTATGGCTGTAACCATAGTTTTCATACAAATCAATCAGTGCAAACATTTTTGTGACAATTGTTTTGTATTGTGCTGAACCACATGAGGATGAAATCAAGTGATTAATTCTAAGGTCACGAGTATCTGAAATATACATTGTTCCATTTTTCAAACCACCATGCAATGCCGATGTCTTAGCATCACGTTCCTCACTGGTCATATCTCTGTAACCATAGCAATTTCCATCAGTAAAACTGTAAACATCAAAAGGAATATTTACTTTTTTGCAGAACTGTATCTGAACCATAAGTTGCTCAAGGGTTGCGGCCATGTCACTGTGCATCGAACCTGAAAAATCTAGGAACAATACCATGCCATGATTCTTACCATCAGGAACAATAGTGTTGGACAGGAATACATCCTCTGTCAGGCGTGTTGCCCACAGCTTATCCATATTCAATGCACCTGTTTTGTTCTCACGAGACTTTGACAGCGCGCTTGCCCGACGGCGCATCTCAAATAGTTGAACCATCTGATTAATGTAAGCGCGATTCTTGTTATCAAACTCTTTCTGACGAGCCAATGCAAAAGGTTTGTAGTCATAAGACTTCTCAGCATAACGGCTCTCAGCATAACAACCTTCGAACTCTGTGTCCCAAACTTTGGACAGGCTGTTTACAAACTTCTCAGACTTAATATTTGTAGGGAAGGTTGCATAAAAAATGTCGTTTGCATTTTCCTTAAGAAGATTTTTTTCGTTCTCACGGAACGCTTCATCGGTTGCCGCAATGGGCTCATCAGGATTGACATTGTCCTCGACAGTTTGTTGCTCCTCGGATTCCTCGTCGGTATCCTCGTCTGTTTCCTCACTGTCATCTGATTCGTCACCCTGTTCGGATTCATCATCTGACTCTTGGCTCTCACCACCGGAAGTTTCTGTTTCGTCAGCCTCCTCGTCAGCATCAGCGTCATAATTATATTGTTTTTCTTGTTCTTGTTCTTCCTGCGCTTCTCCGTAAATGTCCTCTGCAATTGCAACAACATCTTCCCAAGTTTCTGCATTGTCGATGCGGTCAAGATAAACCTTTTCTGCATCTGTAAATGAAACGCCGAGCAGGTTGCCTATCTTGTAGTGAAGATTGATACGGTCAATAAGTGACATCTCTTGAGGATCTTTGTTCTCACCGAAGAAACCTTTTGCAAACAACTCGCGGTAACCGGCATAGAAGTCCTTGACCAGACCAGGATATTGTTTCTTGATCTGACGTTCAATACGAGCGTCCTCAATAACATTAAGAAAGCCTTTGAAGTTTGCACCACGGTCACATGCCGCATCGTGCCAACCATCAAGGGGTGTATTCAAGGCATGAGATACTTCGTGTCCAATAAGCAAATTGTAGAGCTCGTTGGACATGTCCTGCCATATCGGAAGAATAATTTTGCGATTCTGTAAATCAAACGATGCAGTCGAAACATTACGATGCTCAATGGAGATATTCTCCGTTGCGAGCAACTTTGCTAAGACTGACTTTTGTGCAATTTGCATAGTATCTAACTCCTCACTATACCATGATTATGCACTCTTTTTAATCAATTGTCAAGCACTATTTTTCTAGATTCTCTCAAAATAACGTGAAACAGCCTTAATTTTTTCAATTTGTTTGTCAATAATGACTGTTCTGTTGGGCCAATGGATATAATCCTTCTCAGGATTCTTTTTCAAATTAAGTAACAATGGGAGAATCAAATCCTCAATATCTCGCAATTTTCCTGCAACATCCTGCTCAACAAGTGAACGGTGCTCGTTAATCATACCCGAATTATCAGTGGACACAATACGAGCTTCAAGTTGCTCTAGTTTGTCCATGATTGCTTCCATCTGGTCAGAAGATACCTCGGCTTGCACCGGTGCATTTGACGATGGGGTTACATCATCATTATCTACAATTGTAAAACCAAAATCGAAATCGTCAGACATATACTTGTTCCTTGTGTGCTTGTCTTGCTTCTTGTAATTTAATTTTTTTAGCCTTTTTAATTGCTCGGTCCAATTTCATTTTACTTACTCTTTGTGTAAAATTCTGTCCAAGCATATGGTCATATTCGTGGAGGACAACTCTTGCACCGAGACTTAAAAATTTTTCAACTACAATTTCACCCGTTACATCCTGATATTGTAATGTAACTTCTGTTGGTCTTTTTACCATTAGTGTTACACCAGGCAGTGAAAGACATCCTTCCTGCATTGATTCTGCTTCATCACCCAAACCAATTATTGTAGGATTGATAATGTAACGAGTAAGTTTATCACCATCACCAAATACAAAAATTTTTCTATCAATACCAACTTGATTGGCTGAAAGGCCCACACCTCCAAGTTCGAGCATTTTTTTAAAAAGATCCTCACATAATTTTGTTGCATCACCCTCAGTGTCAAAATCATATTCTTTTGGCTCTTTGCGTAAAATAGGATCTGTAATAGGTAAAAGTTTCATGTTAATATCTCTCGAATATGATTTGCCATACAAATATTCCACTCAGGTCCAGGATGAAGATCTCCCGGTATAGAACAAAAATCATATGTAAATCCATCTTGAATTGTATCTATAAAAATAAAATTTTTAAATCTATAACTCATGGCATCTATATTTTTCATAACATTTATTTCTGTTTCTTTTCCAGAAAGAAGATAAAATAAATCTGTGTTTTCCCAAACAGTAATTTTTTCAAATTTGTCATTTATATATACTTCCCGCCTAAAATAAGAACTTTTAGGAAATACACATATAGTATAATCGGGAGAAAGTTTTTCGTAATTTTCAACACCGACTCTATAACAATGATCTAAACTTCCACCTGCTTCTGCAAAATTATGTACAGTAAAAGGAAATTTAGAATCATTATTCAAAATATGACAAAATGTTTCTTCTTCCTTTATGCCATATCCAGTGGAATAACTTTCACCGAGTAGCATAACTTTCATTATGACATTACCGAATAGTTTTGTTTCTTTTCAAATTTAATAACAGACCTAAACTTGTCAAATAATTGGTCACCTTTATGTGAAATTACAAATGTATTTGTATCATCACCAATTGTATTCAACAACGTCATCACATAGTCTGTGCCATTATTATCTAGCGAACTATCAAATACTTCATCAAGAATAAGAAGATTTGTTGCGGCAGAGTTTTTCATCTTCGCAATAGTTCTCCAAGTAAACAACAACGCCAAGTCAATACGTTGTTTTTCACCCTCACTAAAAGATGCATAACTAAATTTATCTCTATGCCGAGACTTAATAGTTTCATTAAATTTCTCGTCCAGATTAAACTGAACAAAAAAGTCCATAGCCGCTAGATATTTGTTTACTAGTTTATTTATAGCAGGAAGGTATTGTTTTATAATTCTTGTTTTAATACCTGTATCTTTTAGCAGTGAAGAACATACAGAATAATAATGTTGTTCCTCGTTCTTTTCACTTTTTAAATTATTTGCGGAAGTAACTTCCTTAGCCATTTCTTTCAGTTTACTTTTTTCTTCATCAATATTTGCAACATTGTTTCTTGCTTCACCAAGTTCAACCTGCAGTCTTTGTAGGAATCTTTGATTGGAGATAATGTTATTATTACTTTCCATAATGGCAGTATCTAATATACCGACCTCAGTAATTAAGCGATCCAAGTCTGAGAACTGTTCATCAAGGTCCGCTGTTGCTTTTTTAAGTTCTTGTATTTTAGATACCCGTTCTGCTTTGATTTCGTGTTTAAAGTCGTGCGGGATACCCTGTTTACATGTTGGGCAGTCGTCATGATTTTCATAAAACTCTATCTCCTTAGATACCTTATTTATTTGGGACTGAAATTTGTCCTTGTATCTTTCAAGCTTTCTTCTTTTTTCTTCGGGGTTACCCAGTTCCGCCTTCTGTTCTGATATTGTAGTAACGTTTTGTTGTTCTGTCGCAATCGTTGTGTCCAGCTCATCAATCTTCCCTTCAATTTCCGTAATTTTTTTAGCTTTGTTTTCTTCAAGTGTAGCAATGTAAGATTTCTGAATAGTAGCTTTTTGTTTTGCAACTTCAACTTGTGTTTCAATATCCCTAATTGTTTCACGCAAAACATTTTGTTTATCCTTCAAAACTGTATTCATAACAGTAAATATTTGAATATCCAATATGTCTTCAATAATTTCTCGGCGTTGCCCTAAAGGCAATTGCATAAAGGGTGTAAAAGAAGCACTGCCTAGAATAACAATTTGTGTAAACGATTTGTAGTTTAGTTTTAGAATTGATTCTTCAAGATACTTTTGTGTGTCACGCAGAGCCGCGTCCTGGTCAATCAATTCATCATTACAATAAATCTCAAAAACTGAAGGTTTGATACCTCGTCTTATCATATAATTTTTACGACCAATACGCAAATCAATCTCAACAAGTAAATCCTTGCCATTAATAGAGTTTACAAGTTGAGGCTTGTTAATATTTCTGAAAGGTTTGTTAAACAAAGCAAAACAAAGTGCATCAAGAAATGTAGACTTACCCGCACCATTTTCACCAATAACAAGTGTGCTTGGTGACCTTGTAAATTCTATTTCAGAGAAAGCATTACCTGTGGAAAGAAAATTTTTCCAACGTAATTTTTCAAAGTGAATCATTCAATATTTTGTGCTTCAACATATAGTGTTTGTAGCACACCCTTTAGTCTATTTGTATCTAGATCTGTTGTCACATTGTCAACATACTCATTCAACAATGTCATCGTGTCCTCTAGATTTATATTATCATCACCGATAGCCTCATCCTCAAATTCGGAAAAGTCCTCGATAATTTTTAGTTCATTAAGATTAGAACTATACAACTTATCAACAAATTTGTCAAACAGTGAGAAGTCCGTTTTATTAACAACAACTACCTTCACACAACATCCCGAAAGATTATTAAAAATATCAGAATCGACAATTGCTCTAAAAGATTCTGATGTGTCATCATAATGGAATTTGTGAAAGATGTTAAATGGATTTTGGATAAATTCAAGTTCGTCTGTGTCTGTATCATAGATATGAAATCCTCTAGGGTCATCAAAATCGCTCCAAGTAATTTCGTAAGGGTTGCCAAGATAAGTAATGTTGCCGCGGCTACTCCTATGATGGAAGTGACCAGAACAAACGAGATCAAACTTCTGAAAGATACTAGGGTCCATACCATGGTCATTTGCATGGCCTTTATACATTTGAAAACCAGCAAGTTCATAGTGTCCAAAACATACTGTAGCATCTGTCTCATTTATAGCATCCATTGTTTGTTGGTAATTGTCAGAACAAATCCAAGGCGTGAAAAGAATCTTCTTAGGCTTTAGTGCATTACCAAAAGTTAGTTCAGTTACCTCGGGATACACTGTAATATTATCATAGTCTGTTAACAATAACTCAGGTGAATTTACCTCGTTTGTATTCTTATAGTATGTATCATGATTGCCCGGAATCATGTGCATATCAATATCCAACTTTTCAGTAGCATCAAAGAAATATCTTTTACACTTTTTCAATGTATGAAAGTTGATATACTTACGGCGGTCAAAAATATCACCAAGGTGAATAACAGTTTTAATTTGTCGTTTTTCCAGTTCAGGAAAAAAACAATTATCATAAAACTTTTGAAAGAAGGAATCGAAGGGTAACGAATCCGACCTAGCACCAAAGTGTGTGTCAGTAATAAGTGCAATCTTCATTAGTATTTAATATTCTTTTCTTTTAGAAATTCAGTAACCCATTTAGCAATATATTTGGCTGTTCCATTAGTAGGGCCAAGCACCCAATTATTTCCTGCGCTAAATTGTTTAGCATGTGCTATAAAAAATGCTTCTAGTTCTTCTATAAATTGTTTATCACTCATATCTTATAGGTCTCCTTTAACCAAGGTAGGATAACTTGTTTTGTAAATTCTTTATGTTGTGCATCATCTGGGTGACAGAGCCAATCTTGGTTTTCGGAGTCGACACCTTCCTTTTCCAATTTTGTAAAAGGTAACCCACAATCAGTCTTCAACCAATCAAATTGACCTTTTACAGGGAGCCAATTTTTTCTATTGGTTTGTAATAATTTATACTCATTATTATCAGACTCTTCTAAAATTAATTCACTACACTGTGAAGCCATACGAGTCATAAAATATTTTATGCCTTTGTTTTGTAGATATTGTTCAATTAAAAATTGCCAATATGTAGAGATCAAAGCTGCACCCGTCAAATCATGTAAGTGTAAGTGAGTATAATAGGCAGTGGACAAATTATCCTCCCAGTGGGCGTTCATAATTTTCCATTCATTCTGATATACTTCATGCCTATCAGTGCCTGACCACATTACACCTACTAAAATATCTTTAGCTGTATATTCTTGAAGTAATTTTTCAACACCTAAAATAATGGTTCGAGCAATATATTGATTCCCTACAGAAGATTTACCATAGTTAACTAAAGGTATTTGTAATATTTCAGATAAAGGTAAAGGCCAACATCTAGTATGACCTTCTTCGGTTTCTGTAAAACTACACCCCGAAGTAAGTAATACTTTTACTTCACTCATACTTCTAAAATCTCCATTTCAAAGATACCTGAGTTTGCACCATGTTCTCGACATTCAGCAGATACACAACGACATCTACCATCAGTCATTTTATTAATTAAATTATCTGCAAAATAGAAAGCGTGTTCAGCAAACTTTTCACAACCGACACCATTCATAATACGAACATCCGCAAGACCTTTGTCTTGCAACTCCATAAGTTCTTTAATCTTAGGATCGTCTTTATCAATCGCAAGTGTATGATCAAATTGTTGTTCCAACCATTCCTTTAGTTCTTTCAGTCCGCCAAAGTCTACAACCCAGTTCTTATCATCAAGAGTTCGGGCGGCAAACTTAAAACTAAATGCAAGTGAATATCCATGAATCAAACTACAGTGAGAATGTGTAGCCAATGGCTGTCTAAATGCACATGAAAGTCCACGTTCATGCCCATATGTTTTAGTGCTGTAATACATCAATCAATCCTTTAGCCGAGAAGTATTCCTTTTCAAGAAACTCTCTGTTATTATGTATAGTCGAAGTCATATGATTTGTGTGAAAATCATCTATTAAATGGCGAATACGGCTAATTAATTCATCCTTATATTTTGTGTAACCATTCATGTTCCGTGTCCATTTACTGTCATATTTAAATTCATCGTGATACATTTCTTTGTATGACAATCTATCTGGAACCATCGGAATAGCACCTGCACATAACGCCTCATAACATCCTATGCCTAGTGTCTCCTGTAAGTTTGCTGAAAATACCATTTTAGATTCACCCAACAACTTATGATAATCTTGTTTTTTCAGATCCATTTGCTGGCAAAAAATAAATTCATATTCGGGAAGTTCCTGTGCCAAGTCCTCAAAAATATCTGGTTGTTTCTCAGGCGCAATTCTGTGTGGGAACAAAATTTTATTTTGTTTCTTTGTGCCTATTGTGTCACGCTCAATCTCATGTTTAAGATACTCCATAGGCCAACCTGTTCTGAATGACTTTGATTTGGAACCAAATGCTTTCTTAAACATTTCCACATGAAAGTCTGACGCAAACCAGTTGTAATCAAAACAATGATAAAAACTTCTTTCAGCATTACGAACCCAATCTGCATCACCAATTAGTCTACCTAAGAAGTCTTGTGGGTCATAACTACCTGCATGCCATAGTCCATGTGTTGTAACTTTTACACCTAACAATTCTGACATGTATTTTAGATTAATAATACCTGGATGCCAAGCATCTGCAAAAACAAAGTGGTCACCCTCTTTTACTTTATTGTCAGTAAACAACTCAGCAATCTTTTTTACTTGTTCTGCTTTATAGATGTTTGTACCTGAGAAGTTTAGAAATGCACCTGGTGTTGTGCAAGCCGCAATGTCTGCTGGACCTTCAATAATAGTAACATCTAAATTGTTATTACTTAACAGTGCAGGAAATTCAGTTTTCCATTGTGCTGTATAACGTGTTTCAACATATTCTAAATCAATCAAATAAATCATTTTTTACAATACCACCATTTTCATTATCTTCATAAACTTCAACTTGAACACCCCTGTCAGGATATTCCTTTTCAATATAGTCCATAAGATCCTCACAAATCATTTCACAAGATTTATAATCCAGTTGTAACGTTTTTTCATCATAAAGACTTTCGAGTTCACGTTTAAATAAAATAAACTCCACATCTCTATCATCATGGAATACACCTAGTGTAACATAAAAATGAAAAATGTGTCTATGAGGATATTGTAAAAATTCTACACCAGGCAAATCTTTTGCGCCAGGATATTTGTGTATGCCTTCCTTCTGAAAGGAAACTTTAATATAAGACTTTCTCATGCGAACAATCCTTCAAGTGATGGTGGTTCAGAACTTCTTACAGCCGCAGACTTCATACTACCTCCAAGATATTGGTCATCCTGCCAGCGCATAAAATCCTCGACTGTCTTTACATTATACAAATTTCTGTACTGATGTTCAAGTTTCATCTTGCCCGTAAAACGCAAAATTTCTTCTTCACTGTGTAGCATTTGTTCTACACGAGCCATAAAATTACGAATGCTGGACAGAACAAATGTGTATCTAACTCTCAACCATTCGTCAAATGTGCCGCCATCATCCTTCCATGCTTGCGAACCCATATTCAAAACTTTGTAAAAGTCTTCTAGTGTTGAACCTATGTCAACAGTTTTTGAAATATCCTCATAAAAGATTCTATATCTATCATCAAAGTTTCTGTCATATTTTATTGTTGCCTCATTCATAAAATACAAACCTGTTTCAGCCGCACGACTATGTGTTGTGCTATCATACGAGATTTCAATATGGTCATACAAACCATTCTGGCAAAAGATAAGATAAGGCAAAAGTCTGCGAACAGAACCAACACCAAGAATATGCAAGTGTAATTTGTTTTGTTTGTTGCGCCAAGGAATCTGACTAGCAATAAAGGCACGTTTTACATCTTCAAGTGGACCAGTGCCTAGTGCCGCGGCTCCCATTGCAACCCCACCAATGCGTTCGCGGTCAGCCTCAGGAACCTCAGAATACAATCTGTCAGCCCAGGTCATATAAGTGTCGTAACAATTACCTTGTAAGATAGCAAAAGGCGCACACTTACTATCATGTTCTGCAAATACTTCTAACTGACGTTTAACATTTTGTCCTGTCTTTTTTGCCAATGTCTCGTAGTTTTCAAAGTCAAAGAAACGTGCATTAACATCATTTCTGTCAGACTTTCCTTCAGTAAGTTTTACAGGAATCTCGTCAAAGCACATACCTACATCAGCAGACTTTGCCTGATTCTCATAAATTTTATCTTTCAATTCATCAGTAATTGTTTTACCTAATGTAACAATTTGCAAGCCTCCAGAGTCAGCATGAATATTCTTGATACTGCCTGTGTAAGGTTGGAATCTTTTACCAAAACTAGATTCCTGATAGGCATTGTAAAGTGCAGAAAATGTATGACTCTTATGTCCATGAACCATTTTTTCAAATAAGTCTCGGACCATATCCACGCGCTCAGGAACTTGAGATACCTGAGGATTACTCATTCGCATATAACTTGTGCCTGAAACTACATATTCTAGGCTGTGCATTGCATAAACTCCGGAATAGGTCTGTCAGTCCAACGTGCAATCTGACGCTTGTATTTTTTGTAGTAGTCTTGATATGCAACGATAGAATCTTCAGTCTTTACATCATCAGGCATAGCTTGCGCCATTTTTGTCAATGGACCGTCAGGCAAATTCTTAGGAAATTTTGCAAGAATGTGAAAAAGTTTTTCATCTGTAAGATGACGTTTACGATAACGATGTGTGTATTCAAGGCATAGTTGACACCAAAGTTCAAACAACCATTTGTAGTTTTCCTTGGATGTTCGTGTCCAAATACCTGAAGGATGATTAATATGTGAGGCTTTGTAAATTAGTTTCTCATCCTCAGTATTACTTAGACGCCAACGTTTAATGCGCCGACCATTAGCAGTTCTGTCCACGTACATTTCACCATCAAGAACACGATGTGCCGTAGACATTAATTGTGCATACTCAATAATCATCTTGACCACATGTTTATCACAATGTAATTGGGCGCATACTTTAGGATCTTCGTCCAAGTAAAAAATATTCATAATCCAAGACTCCGTTTAATTGCATCTTGTGCATCACGTTTACCCAAGTCGTAAACCTCACTAAACAAATTATATAGATCTGTACCATTTAAGTCAAGCACATTTATTGTTTCTGGTTTGCCTCGCATGTCCTTAGTTTCAATAATCAATCCATCAAGAGAAGGAATGGGGCGAAGTTGTGTAATACTTTTAATAGTTTTTGTAAATGGATATGACATCATGTCCTCAAAATTTTCAATAATGTTTTAGTTTGGCTCATTGCATCATCAAGTGCATTATGATGTGTGCCGTCACTTTCTGATTTTCTTATTTGGCTATTGTTTATACCAACAAGATTCAAAACTGTTCTATAACATTGAACTTTCCAAGGCGACCAAGGAATAGTAAGTTCAGTGTTCCAATATGCTGATTCTAATATGGAGATATCAAAGGCGGCACCATTGCCCCAGATAATTGTTTGTCGGTCATTGCCAAACCACTCAGCAAAATTTTCCAACGCTTGGGTGACAGGTAATGGATTGACCGTCAAGGCCTTCCTAGCCTCCTTGCTTTGTTGACTCCACCACTCTACTGTATCTTTCGAGATATGAAGCCCGGCATCCTTGCAAGAATTGGCGTCTACATTTGTGTAGAAAGTGTCAAGCACTCCTTGTTCAATGTTAAAAGCTACGGCACCAATTGAGAGGATAGTGGCATATGGACGCACACTTAAGGTTTCAAGGTCAACCATTACCTGTCTAGTTGTATTATTCATATAATCCTACTTATTCACAAAACTCATAAACTCATTACGGAGAGACTGGTCATCTTTGAAACCGCCTCCTAATTTACTCGTAACAGTAGATGAACCTACATCTTCAACACCTCGACTTTTTACGCAATAGTGTTGAGCATCAACGACAACAGCAATATTATCTGTATCGAGAATGTATTGTAG
>Ga0160423_10003908_pt1 | contig 12338 bp, 14 predicted proteins | sample CRUFie14St8metaG_FD_108191 | JGI IMG/M metagenome (GOLD analysis project Ga0160423, IMG submission 108191) | Marine microbial communities from the Costa Rica Dome - CRUD Field 142mm St8 metaG | ecosystem: Environmental > Aquatic > Marine > Oceanic > Photic zone | place: Costa Rica: the Eastern... | reverse complement strand
AATTAAAAAGAATACTAAACTATTTTCTTCTTTTCTTCTTAGCTTTTTTCTTAGCTTTTTTCTTAGTTTTCTTTTTAGCAGCTTTTTTTCTTCTTTTAGCCATCTTTAGCTCCCTTTTTTTTAACGAATCTTTTTGATTCGTTTAGTTACCTTTTTTTATTTTTTTTGATTAGTTATGTCAAATCTTTAATTTTTTTGAAAAAAAATTTTTAATTTTAAAAATACTTTTAAAGTTTTTTTTTAAAAAAAGTTAAGTAAACCGCGATAAATATACAATATATTTTTATTTACGAATATAGTTGTTCAAAATTATTTTTAAATTTTTGAATTATTTTATATCTTTTTAACTTCATTGTTGGGGTTTGCATTCCATTTTCAATTGTAAATTTTTCGTTTGAAATAAAAAATTTTTTTATTTTTTCAACTTTTGTTAGATTAATATTAACTTTTTCAATCTCATTTTGAATTTCTTCTTTAGATGATTTTTTTTTATCTTCGCTTAAAACAATCATTGCAACTAAATAAGGTTTATTATCTCCATATACTAATGCTTGATCAATAAATATTGAGTTTACTAATTCATTTTCAATTTTTAATGGTGAAATATTATCTCCTCCAGGAGTAACTAATATATCTTTTTTTCTATCAGTGATTTTCAAATAATTTTCGTCAAAAGAACCTATATCACCAGTATATAACCAACCATCTTTTAAAACTTTATCAGTTTCTTCTTTATTATTCCAATAACCTAGCATCACGTTTTCACCTTTTACTAATATTTCGCCATCATCAGCTAGTTTAACCTCATTTCCTTCAAAAGGGGGTCCTACTGTTTCAACCCTTATATCGTAAATTGGATTACAACTAACGACTGGAGACGTTTCTGTAAGACCATATCCTTGTAGAGTTGGCAATCCTATAGCATTAAGAAAAGTACCAACATCTTTATCTAACGGGCCTCCTCCAGAGACAAATGCTTGAAGTTCGCCACCAAATTGTGACTTTATTTTTTTTCTTACAATTTTATCTAATAAGAAATCATTGATTTTTTCAAAAAAGGATAGTTTCTTTTTATTGATTTTTTTAGAACCAAGTTGCAGCATCTTATTTATTAATTTCTTTTTAAACCCTGTTGCCTTACTAAAAGTAGAATTAATCTTTTGATACAAGTTTTGATAAAATCTTGGTACTGCTGTCATTATATGGGGCTTACAGTCATTCATATTTTTAACTAACTTTTCAATGCTCTCTGCATAAAATACTTTTGCGCCAACACATATTTGTACAAACTGAACTGCATGTTCATAAGAGTGTGAAAGTGGCAGCCATGTAAGAAAACGAGAGTTCTTAGAAAGGAAAGGTTGTAAAATTTCCATTGCTCCATCACAATTGTTTAATATTCCACCATGGCTTAATATTACTCCTTTTGGGTTTCCTTGTGTTCCCGATGTATAAATAATACATGCAGGATCCTTCCTGGTAATTTTTATTTCTGGAATTATTTTTTCTATATTTTTTATGTCTGAGTTTATATCTTCAAAATTTAAATATTGTTGTGCATTTATATCTAATTTTTCAAATGAAATAATTTTTTTTATTGTATCATTTCTTTTTAAAATACTTTCAACTTTCGAAAATTGATTTTGATTTGAAACTATAAGTACTTTAGGAGAACAATCATTAATTATATACTCATAATCTTTCTCCACGTATGTGGTATAAGCTGGAACAGTAATTGAACCTGATAGCATTATAGCTAGATCAGATATCATCCACTCTGGTCTATTCTCAGAAATAAGCAAACATCTATCTCCAGTTTTATTAATAAGACTTATTTGTTTTGAAAGATTAACAATACAATTTAATGTTTCTTCCCATGTAAATGATTTTTGATCTGATTTGAGTGGAGTTAAAAATATATTACTTTTTTCTTGTAATTTATATTGTTCAAAAAAAAGTTCTAATAAATTATTTAATTTTTTAATGTTCATAAATATTTGGTGGGCAAAGAGAGACTCGAACTCTCACAGTATTGCTACTATTGGATTTTGAGTCCAACGCGTCTACCAATTCCGCCATTCGCCCAAAGGTAAAAGAAAGCATAGATTTTAACAATAGTATTAAAACATTTATTATAATAAAAGAAAATATGTTTAAAGAGCTTTATAGAAAATCAATTGAATTAGCTGCTCATAAAAGTTCTAAATTTTTCCTTGCTGTGATTTCATTTATAGAAAGTTTTATTTTTCCAATACCACCAGATGTATTGATAATTCCAATGACAATTGCAAAAAGAAAAGAGTGGTACAGAATTGCGTTAATAGCAACCATATCCTCTGTCCTAGGAGCCTGCCTTGGATACTTTATCGGTTATGTATTTTTTAACGAAATTGGAATAAAAATATTTGAATTGTATGGTGTTGATAATGCATCTTTCTTGAAAGACAAGGTATCAAGTGATGGTGGTGTTATTGCATGGATGACATTACTTGCTATTGCAGGATTTACACCTATTCCTTTTAAACTATTAACAATTACAAGTGGATTTGTTCATTTTAATATTATCTATTTTGTTATTATTTCTTTTTTAACAAGGGGATCTAGATTTTTTTTAATTGCATTTTTGATTGGTAACTTTGGCACCGCAATGAAAAAAATTATAGAAAAAAAATTATTAAAAATATCGATTATAGTATCTATAATATTAATAATTTTTGCTTTTTTTATATACAATTTTTTAATAAATTTTATTAATTGATGAATATTTTCTTATCTAGAAAAAATTTCTATATTGCTATTTTAATATATTCTATCTTTGCAATAATTTACGCTTTGTACATAGAATATTATTTAAACTATCAACCTTGTAAATTATGCCTTTATCAAAGGGTTCCAATTATTCTAGCAATTTTTATTAGTTTTGTCGGATTTAATTTCCCTAGGAAAGATGAAATATTAATTTTGCTCATAACTACTTTCTCGGTTAGCTTAATAATATCTGGATATCATTTTGGTATAGAAAATGGTATTTTTGAAGAGTTTAAAGGTTGCAGTAATAATTCACTGGATATATCGGATAAAGCAGATCTTTTAGAAAGTTTAAAACAAACTCTGCCAAATTGTAAGGATATCTCTTTTACATTATTAGGAATATCTTTAGCTGGATTAAACTTTTTGTCATCTTTAACAATAATAATTTATTCTATAAGAACTCTCCTATATGAAAAAAAGTAACTCAAAGAAAATAGAACAGTTTATTCGTGTTGATCATGCGGGTGAAAGAGGTGCTGTCAAAATTTATGAGGGCCAATTGCTTGCCTTAAAAACTATTTGTAAAGATTCAAAATTAGAAAAAACAATAGAAGAAATGAAAATTCATGAACTTGAACATAGAAATTTTTTTGAATCAGAAATTAAGAAAAGAAATATAGCTCCTACCAAACTTCTTCCTCTTTGGGATTTATTGGGTGTTGGTTTAGGTTTTGGTTCAACAATTTTAGGTAGAAAAGCTGCTATGTTATGTACTGCATCAGTAGAAGAAGTGATCGATGAACATTATCAAAATCAAATAGAACAATTAGGTACTGATGAAAAAATTCTTAAAGATAAAATTATCAAATTTAGACAAGATGAACTTCATCACAAAGATATTGCCTATGAAAAGGGTGCAACAAAAATAGGATTATATTCTATCTTGGATAAAATAATTAAAACAGGTTCTAAAGCAGCAATTAAAATATCTGAAAAGATTTAATTTAAGGTTCTAATTCAACATCCCAGTAGAGATAATCCATCCAACTTTTATGTAAAAAATTTGGAGGAAAATTCTTACCATTTTTGTGAAGATCTTCAGTGGTTGGTTCATATGGCCATTGGAAGAGTGACATGCCAGAATTTTTAAGTAATCTTCCTCCTTTTTTAACATTACAAGACGAACATGCTGTTACTACATTATTCCAATCTGTTTTACCGCCCTTTGATCTTGGCAATAAATGGTCAAAAGTAAGCTCATTGTTGCTTCCGCAATATTGGCAACTAAATTTATCTCTTAGAAAAACATTAAATCTTGTAAAGTTCGGATTTGCCTGAGGTTTAATAAAAGATTTTAGTGCAATAACACTTGGTAACTTCATGCTAAAAGAAGGACTTCTTATTGTTCTGTCATAATAGCTAACAATTGATACTCTATCTAAAAAAACTGATTTTATAGAATCTTGCCAACTCCATAGTGAAAGAGGATAATAACTTAATGGTCTGTAATCTGCATTTAAAACTAAAGCTGGACACTTTTCTAACGAAAGATTTTGATCAGAGCTTACAATCATACAAAACTTTACCTTATTTAAATTTATATTTCAATGCAGCAAGTTTTATAAGGTAAATTAAATAACTATATTTTTTTTTATAAAATTTAATGCCGCACTTGAAGCTTCTATAGGAATATGATGACCACAATTTTCTATCATCATAGTTTCCACATTTATTTTATTTCTTAATAAAAAATCTTTTGCATCTAATAAATAATTTGGAGATACAACCTCATCTAAATTTCCATGTATAAGAAGTACTTTTGGAGTAGAGGTTAGTCTTGATTTTAAATCATTTTTTTCTATTATTTTTCCTGAAAATCCAACTATGGAATTAAAACTTTGATCTGATGTTAAGCCAACATTCAATGACATCATGCAGCCTTGGCTAAAACCAGATAAACAAATTTGAGAATTTTTTAATTTATACTCTTCTTTTACTTCATCAATATATAGATTTAATTTTTTTTCTGCTTTATGGGCTTCTTGTAGGATATAATTGCTATCTTCTTTAGTTAAATCGAACCACTGAAAACCATTTGGGTTAATCGGACATGTTTCATGTCCATCTGGACATAAAAAAATAGTATTTTTTAAAAATCTCTTCCAGTTAAGAGTTAACATACTAATATCCTTACCATCTCCACCATAGCCATGAAGCAAAATGACAGCATTTTTAATTTCTTCTCCCTCTTGAGGAGTTATCATTGTTGTGTTAAGGCAAAATGTCATAGACAATTAAATATGTTTTTTTATTTCAAAAAGAAACTACAATCAAATGATGGTTTCAGAAATTTTTGTAAAAATTGTAGCAGTCATTTTACTAATATCAGTAGCATTAGTATTAATTCTTGGAATAAAAACTTTATTTAAAGGTAATGAAGACAAGAAGTATTCAAATAAACTAATGCAACTAAGAGTACTTCTGCAATTCATCGCTATTATTGTTTTAGTTGGATTAGCTTATTTCTTTAAGAATTAACTATATATTTTAACCAAACTAAGAATTTCTGATCAAGAAAATCGATAGATCCAATAATTCTAGATATTTCATTACCATCTTTATCTATAATTACAGTTGTAGGCACTCCTCTTAACTTAAATTTTTTTGCTAATTCACCACTTGGTCCTGAGAATATTTCTAAATTATTTATTTTTAATTCATCAAAAAAGGATTTTGATTTTTCAATATCTTCCTCCCCTATATTAATTGGAATTATGTTTATATCTCTAAATTCTAAAATATTTTTAATTTCATTTAATGATGGCATTTCCTCTTTACAAGGAGCACACCAAGTTGCCCAAAAATTAACTAAGCTAATATTATTTCCATAATCCTTTAAAGTTTTTTTATTATTTTGAGAGTCAAAAAAATAAACATCTTTAATTATTTTTTTTTCTTTATGTATTATCAAGTTTTTAATATCTGGTTGTTCTATTGAATATGAAGCACTAAATGATAATAAGTATAAAAAAATAATGTAATAATAAAAGTTTTTGAATTTCATTTTATAAGTATAATTAAGTATCATGACTAAAAATAAAAACAATCAACCAATTTGGGGTACAAGAATAAAAAAAAGTTCCTCAAATCTTTTTAAAAAAGTAGGTGGATCATTAGATATAGATAAAAGATTATTCAACGAAGATATTTCTGCATCCATTGTGCATGTCGAAATGCTTTTCAAACAAAAAATTATTAATTTCAAAGTTAAAAATAAGATTGTTTGGGGTCTTAATAGAATTAAAAACGAGATAATTAAAAAAAAATTTCCATTTGACAAAAATCTTGAGGATATTCACATGAATATAGAAAAAAGATTATCTGATTTAATAGGAGAAGATGCTGGATTTATCCACACCGCAAGATCAAGGAATGATCAAGTAATCACAGATTTTAAAATTTGGTTAAAAAAATCAACTAATGAGACCATAAAAATTATTGATAATTTAATTAAAACAATTCTTAAAGTAGCAGATAAAAATATCGAAACAATTATGCCTGGTTTTACCCATTTAAAAAATGCTCAACCAGTATCCTTTGCACACTATCTTATGGCTTATGTTGAAATGTTTATTAGAGATAAAAATAGATTTAAAAATAATTTAGAAAGCCTAAATGAAAACCCTCTTGGTGTAGCCGCATTAACAGGCACAACATTTAAGATAGATAGACATTTTACAACTAAAAAACTTAAATTTTTAAAACCAACTAATAACTCTATTGACACAGTGTCTGATAGAGATTTTGTAATTGATTTTCTTTATGCATGTTCAGCTTGCTCAGTACATATTTCAAGAATTGCAGAAGAATTCATCATTTGGAACTCTGATGCTTTTCAGCTTATTAATTTAAATGATAAAATTGTTACAGGATCTTCTATTATGCCACAAAAGAGAAATCCAGATCCACTAGAATATTTAAGAGGAAAAACAGGAGGCTCCTTTGGAAATCTTTTTTCAATGCTAACAATATTAAAAGGACTTCCATTATCATATTTTAAAGACCTGCAAGATGATAAAGAGTTAGTATTCAAATCATTTGATCAGCTAAAAATTTCTCTAAATATATTACATGATGTATTAAAGAATTTTTCAGTTAATAAAAAAAAGATGTTAAAATTGGCAAACACTGGTTTTATTACCTCTACTGATTTAGCAGACTATATGGTAAGAGAATTAAATTATCCTTTTAGAAGATCGTATCTACAAACTGCAAAAATTATTAATTTTGCAGAAAAAAATAATAAGAGACTTGACCAACTTACAATGGATGAGATTAATAAAATAGAGCCAAAACTTAAAAGTGATGTATTAAAAATTTTTAATTTAAATTTTTCAGTAAATTCAAAAACCTCCTATGGAGGAACATCTTTTGGTAATATTAAGAAGATGATAAGAAGTTATAAAAAAAAAAATGAAAAATAAAATAATATTAGTTCTTGTGTTTTTAGTAATTTTATCTGCGTGTGGTAGAAAAGGAGACCCAGAATATCAATCTAATAATTTTGAGATAATTACTAAAAAACTTTAATGAAATATATAAAAAATACTTATCATATTGAAAATATAAGTCTAAACAGACTCGCCAAAAAGTTTTCAACTCCCTTTTATTGTTACTCATACAATAAACTGAAAAACAATATTCAAAACTTCAATTCATACTTTAAAAAGTTTTCGCCACTTATTTGTTTTGCAATAAAATCAAATACTAATATTAATTTAATAAAAGAAATAAAAAAATTTGGACTTGGTGCAGATGTTGTATCTAAAGGTGAATTAATGTTAGCTCTCAAAGCTGGCATTAATCCAAAGAAAATTGTTTTTTCAGGCGTAGGTAAAACTGAAAATGAAATTAAATTTGCAATAGAAAAAAAAATCCTATTAATAAATTCAGAGTCTAAAAGTGAGATAGATTTAATAGAAAAAATTTCAAAAAAAAAGAAGATTACTGTAAACATTGGAATAAGATTTAATCCAAATACAGATGCAAAAACTATTAAACAAATTTCAACTGGAAAAAAAGATAATAAATTTGGAGTAGATGAAAAAACATTTATTCAACTAGTCACTAAATTAAAGAAATCTAAATTTATTAGTTTAAAATGTTTAAGTGTACATATAGGTAGTCAAATAACAGACCATAAACCATATGAAAAAATGATTAGGGCAGTTGATAAACTAATTAAAAAAACTAAGTTTAAATTTGACTACGTTGACCTAGGTGGAGGAATGGGAATATCTTATGAAAAAAATCAGAGGAAACTTGATTATTTCAAATACAGCAAGGTAATTGAGAAATTTATAAAACAACACGATACAAAGATTATATTCGAGCCTGGTAGATCTATAATTGGAGATACGGCTGTGCTTGTGTCAAAAGTTATTTATTTAAAAGAAAGCTATTCAAAAACCTTTGTCATTTTGGATGCTGCAATGAATGATATGATGAGACCAGCTTTATATGGAGCTAAACATCAAATATTGCCGGTATCTAAGAGTAAAATTAAGAAGTCAAATAACTACGAATTTGTAGGTCCTATTTGTGAAACGACAGATAAATTTTTATCTAGTAAAAATTTTCAAAAATTAAATGAGGGTGATCTAATTTTTTTATGTGATGTTGGTGCTTATGGATCTTCTTTAAGTTCAAATTATAATTTAAGACCAAAGCCACCAGAAATATTAATTAATAAATCTCAGATAAAGATTTTAAAGAAAAGACAGAAGTTAGAAAATATAATCTAATTTTTGGATACGATGATACGTAATACTCTTTTTTTATTTTTTTTCTTTAGTGGAATAATAATTATTTCAATTCTATTTATTCCATCATTAATTTTACCTCAAAAATTTGTACTTTTTGGAGGGAAGTTATTTGGCTACTGGTCTATGTTTTGTTTAAAACTTTTTTTAAATACTAAAATTGAAGTTAAGGGGAGAGAAAATATTATAAGCAAAGAGAAATTTTTTATTGCTGCGTCACACCAATCAATGTTTGAAACTTTTTTCTTGCAAACTTTATTTAATTCACCAAAATTTATTTTAAAAAATGAATTATTAAAAATACCAGTATTTGGTTGGTATTTAAGAAAAATTGGTTCCATTTCAGTTCAAAGAAACAAGATATCTAAAGATAACTTGGGTCTTTTAGATAAAATTAAGGATTCGGCAATGAATTCAGATAGACCAATAATTATATTCCCTCAAGGGACGAGGGTATTGCCAAAAGATAGAGCACCATTCAAAAAAGGTGTTGGAAGAATTTATAATGAATTGAAAATTAAATGTCAGCCAATAGCAATTAATTCAGGAACTGTATGGCCAAAAAAGGGGAGTTTAATAAAAAATAAAACAATTACAGTAGCAATCCTAAAGGCAATTGAACCAGGTTTAGACGCTATTGAGTTTACAAATTTGATTGAAAAAAAAATCTATTTTGAATTAGACAGAATGGTTTAGCCTTTCATTGGCATAACAACATATAAACTGTCATAATCAGATGGATCTCTAATTAAAGCTGGAGAGCCCGTATCTTTTAAATAAAGTTCAATTTGATTTCCATCTAGTTGTGAAGCTACATCAATAAGATATCTTGAATTAAAGCTTATATCTAATTCATGGTCAAATTTTACAGACAAACTTTCTTTACCATCACCACTATTTGTATTATTGACTGATAAATTAAGGGTGTCTTTTGTTAGATTAAACTTAACACCATCTTTTTTATCTAATGAAACAGATGCAACCCTATCTACAGAATTTAAAAATAACTTTAGATCAATTTCTAATTTTTTTTGATTTTCTTTTGGGATTACTTGAATGTAATTTGGAAATTTTCCATCAATCAATTTAGAAATTAATACACTATTATTCAGCTCAAATTTTATTTTAGACTTGATATTTGAAATCTTTACATCGCCTTCAAAATCCTCAAGCAAGGAACAGAGTTGAAAGATTGTTTTTTTTGGTAATATAATTGGTTCAAAATCTATTTTATCATTTAATCTAATTTTAGATATAGACATTCGATGACTATCAGTTGCCGCTGCAGTTAAGAAAACTTTGTCCTCAGATTGAGTTTGATGAAAAAATATACCACTCAAGTAATGTCTAGTTTCATCATTTGAAATTGAAAATTTACATTTATTTAAAAGTTTTAACAAATCTTTTGATTTCATAGAAAATTCATTTTGATTAAAATTTTCATCTGTTAATGGAAATTCCGATGCACTTATACAATTGAGATTGAATAATGATTTTTCTGATTCTAGCTGAAGTTTGCTCTCACTCGGATTTGAAAAATTTATTTTACTTCCCGAGGAGATTTTTCTTACTATATCGTACATTATAGAAGAAGATGTTGTTGTCTTACCTTCTTCTAATATTTCAACATTTGAAATTTTATGTATAAAAATTAGATCCAAGTCAGTTGCTGTAATTGTCAAACTGCCACTATTAATTTCTAACAAAACATTTGATAATATTGGTAGAGTACTCCTTTTTTCAATCACACCTTGACAATATCCTAAGGATTTTTGTAGGTCTTGCTGGTTTACACTAAACTTCATTATCCTGATTATATAAAATTTTGTTTTTCAAACTGTCTATGTTTGTATTTAATTCGTTGTCATCTTTTCTAAGTTTTTCAATTGTTTTAACAGAATGAATAACAGTAGTATGATCTCTACCTGAAAAAGCTCGACCTATTTCTGGTAAAGATTTTGATGTGAGCATTTTTGCAAGATATATTGCTGTTTGTCTTGGTCTAACAAGATATCTGGATCTTCTAGGTGAAAGCATTTCATTTTTGCTGATTTTAAAAAATTTACACACAATAGTCTGGATAGTATCTATAGTTACTTTATTCTCAGATAAATTTAATAAGTCCTTCAATATAATTCGTACTTCAGACAAATTTGGAACTTTGTTATAAATCCTTGAAAAGGAAACAATTCTATTTAAAGCACCTACTAACTCTCTAATACTAGTTCTAACCTCAGTACTAATAAATTTTTGGATTTCTTCGGTAATGTTAACTTGATTTGAATAAAATAATTTTAATTCCTCTGTTTTTGACTTTATTATTTGGGATCTTAATTCGTAGTCAGGATTTTGGATATCGACTACAAGTCCACCTGAAAATCTTGATTTAATTCTGTCTTGAATTCTTGATAGTTTATTTGGAGGTCTATCTGCTGAAACAATTATTTGTGAACCTTTATCTAGTAATGCATTAAAAGTATGGAAAAATTCTTCCTGCATAGCCTCTTTGCCATTCATAAATTGGATATCATCAATTAAAAGAATATCTGTGTTCCTAAAATATTCTTTAAATTTAACCATATCATTAGATTTTATAGATTTTACAAATTGATACATAAATCTCTCTGCAGAAATAAACATGACTTTGTTTTTATCTTTTAGTTCCAAACCAATAGCATTCAATAAATGTGTTTTGCCCATTCCAACACCTCCATATATATAAAGTGGATTATAATGCGCAATTTCTTGGGAAACTTTCTTCGATGCCTCAAAAGCTAGTTTGTTACTTTGGCCGGTGATAAAATTTTCGAAATTCTTATTTGGATCAATTCTGTTGTATTGTAGATAAGAGTCTTTAATAAAAGATATATTATTTCTAACATTAGTGTTGTTAATTGTATTTTCTTGAATTTCGGAATTTTCAGTATTTGAAATATTTTTTTTATCTTCTACTAAAAACTCAATTCTAATAATCTCTTTTTTGTAACTTTTAACTATTTGTAATATTTGATCTAAATATCTTGAAGTTATCCAGTCTCTTATAAATCTTGTTGATACCGAAATTAAAATATAATTTTTGTACTGATCAATTAATTCTATTTTCTTTAACCAACTATCAAAAATATCACTACCGAATTTTTCTTTCATGACACCTTGGATTATTTTCCAATCAAGTCTTTTTTCTTCTATTCTAGAATTATTTTGTAAATTATTTTTCATGGGGAAGCTCCCTTAAAACTGATATAAAAATTTTATGCAATAAATTTATTTAAAAATTTAAAAAAAAATAAAATTTAGAAGTGTATAAATTCTAGATTGAATCCTTTTTTAACAACCCAAAGTTAGTACAATAAGATTTACTTTCTAAAAAAAATTTTTTCTACATGTTGTGTCGAACAAAAGAATTAATTTAGATATAGTTAAAAAAATAGTTTTGTATTAGGGGTTGTAAACAAAAAGTTTTATAGAAATAATAATTATATATAATATGCTTTAACTACTTAAAGTTGTTATAAAGAATTTATTTTTTTAGTTATTCTTGAGATATTTCTTGACGCGTTTTGCTTTTTTATAACACCTGTCTTGGCAATTTTCATCAACTCAGAATTTAGTTTTGGTAAAAAAGCCAAAGCTTCTTTCTTTTCTTTTTTATCTAACAATACGTTCATTTTTTTAACTGCAGACCTGAATTTACTTTTTCTAGAACGATTTACTGCAGTTTGTCTCGTAATTCTTCTTACTCTCTTGATTGCTGATTTAGTGTTT
>Ga0160423_10003907_pt1 | contig 12341 bp, 14 predicted proteins | sample CRUFie14St8metaG_FD_108191 | JGI IMG/M metagenome (GOLD analysis project Ga0160423, IMG submission 108191) | Marine microbial communities from the Costa Rica Dome - CRUD Field 142mm St8 metaG | ecosystem: Environmental > Aquatic > Marine > Oceanic > Photic zone | place: Costa Rica: the Eastern... | reverse complement strand
TCTACAGCAGGCCGACATAAAATAATTTTTTCAACTTCACGATTCTGAAGCGCAGCAACAGCAAACGCAACGGCAAGAAATGTCTTTCCAGTACCTGCGGGCCCAGTTGAAAATACAATGTCGTTCTTTCTTGCAATTTCTACATATTTTTCCTGACCTTTTGTTCTGGCAGCAATACTACCTTTTCTTCCATAATGTACTATATATTCTGATTTCTTACTATCAGAGCTAATTGTCGATGAGTTAAAAGTCAAAAGAGTCTCAACATCATTGAGATCTAGTGAGCCTTTTTCATTCAATGCTGATGCCATCTCATGAAAAATTTGACTAATCGCGTTGATTTCAGCTTCATCTCCAATGATCTTTATTAAATTACCTCGTGCGATTATCTTACTTGAAAATAAATTTTCAATCAACTTAAGGTTCGTGTCTTCAGGTCCAAAAAAAGAACCTAAATCAACACCTTTCATTTCTATTGTCTTTTCCATATTTAAATAATAGTAATAAAATTAATTAATGAACTTATAACAATTTAAACGTATTAATCCTATAACAAGATTAAATTCGTTGATATGAAATACCCATTACACACACTTTTGTATTTTATCTTAATTTTTAGCTGTACAACCAAATCTCCAATTTCAAACCGCTATGTTTCAAAAAAGAAAAATATAGACCATTTAGTAAAGCTCGGTAATATGAATTGGGAAAAAAGAGTTGACATTAAATCAGCTAAATTATCTAAACATTTTCTTTCAAAAGCAATAGAGCTAGACTCAAACAACCCTGAAACGGTTGCACTATTTTCAAGGAGCTGCTATTTTAACGGACGCTATTTAAATTATGATAATCCAGATTCGGCTGATTCACTTTTCATTGAAGGATACAAAACTGCGTGGAATTTTATTATTAAAGATGAAAATTATCAACTTGGATTCCAATCTGTTGATGGTGATAGCATTACAAAAAAAATTGCTGGGCTTGAAAAATTGTCTGGAAAAACCTTACATATTGCTTATTGGTGGGCTGAAAACTTCACAAGCTATCTACTAACTAAACCCGTGCTAAAAAGATTAGAAAATCGAGAAGTTATTGAAACTGTTCTTCACCGAATACTGTCGGTAGACCCAGGATATAATTTCCATGGAGCAAATCGTATTTTTGGTTCATTTTATGCAAAACTTCCCGGAGTAAGTCTTGAACAATCAAAAAATAACTTCGATAAAACAATTTCAAGTGAGCCTAATTTTATGACATCCTATCTAATGCGAGCACAATTTTATTATACAAAAAGTGGTGATAGAAATTCATTCGTAAAAGATCTAAGATTTGTATTGAATGCCGAGCCTACGATAATACCAGAAGCCTCTCCCGAAAATCTTTTTGAGCAAGAACTAGCTAGAATACTATTATCAAAAGAAGAATCATTGTTTGAATAGGTTATTTTGGTCTAAATAATCTCGCATTTTCCTTACCATTTCCTCGCTGTGCGTTTTATCATTTGTTTTAAGATTAATTAATTTAGACCCTTTTATTCTTCGAACCATATCTACTGTTCTTTCATAATTATGCAATATATCTTTATCACCAGAAAAAACTAAAATTCTTTTTTTTATTTGTTCAATTTTTGTTTCGAAACTATATTTTTTAAAGCTTAAAGCAGAGCGTCGAGTTCGATCAAAGTGAACGTTATCCAAAACATATGAATATTTATCGTACTGCTTTGAGTCAGAATCCATATCAATATACTTTTTCTTCATGTACCATTTTGCAAATGGTCTTATGACTTTATAAAACTGAACTGGGATTACCGATAGAATAATTATCAAAAAACGCGGAATATTGAATTCGATATTCGGACCAATTAGAACAGCTAGAGATGGGGAAAGCTTTTCTTCAGCCATTGCATCTAAAATAGCAGTTGCTCCCATTGAACTACCTAAAGCGATAAAACCGTCATCTTTTAAATTAATCAAAGCAGTTACCCTAGCAATATCATCACCGATGTTTTCAATGGTGATCTCTTGTTCTTTTTTATGTATAGCTGAACTCTTCTCCCTTGTTTCAAGATAATAAATTTCAAAATCTTTGCTCATTTCACGAAGAACTATTTTCCACCCTTGAATGAAAGAGCCCCAACCGGGAATGAAGATTACAGGTGGATAATTTGTTATTTTTTTTGGCTTAAAGTGAACTTGAAACAGCTGAATGCCGTTTGAAACTTCAATGTAACTAGTTTTAATTTTAGTTCCCCGGCTGCCATAATCCGAATAGTTCAAAAGTTTTATAAAGCTAGAATAAGTTGATAGTTAAGTTTTCTTATCGACAATTCTAATATTCAATTCTGACAATTGATCTTCAGATACGAGGCTTGGAGAATCATCCATTAGTGAAGATGCTGATGTAGTTTTTGGAAATGCTATAACATCTCTAATATTGCTAGATCCCGATAGCAACATAACCAGCCTATCAAAACCATATGCGATACCACCATGCGGTGGAGTACCGTACTTGAGCGCTTCTACTAAAAAGCCAAACCTAGAGTCAATTTCTTTTTTGTCCATTCCGAGGAGTTCAAAAATTTTAGATTGAAAATCGGGCTTATGATTTCGTATCGATCCGCCAGCTATTTCATAACCATTAATAGTAAGATCGTATCCTCGAGACTTGAGCAGAGAAGGCTCAGATTCGAGATCTTCTAAATTTTTGGTTTGAGGAGCGGTAAAAGGGTGGTGCATTGCTATATATCTTTTGGAGTCACCGTCGTATTCAAACATTGGGAAATCTGTCACCCATATAGGGTTAAATTGCTTTGACCCGTATAATCCCTCCTTCTCGCCAATGTAAGATCTCAAAGCACCAAGCGATGTCAAGGTAATTTCTTTTTTATCTCCAATTATAAAAATTATATCCCCATTTTCAATCATTGCAATTTTGATTAATTGGTTTTGAATTTCAGAACTAAAAAATTTTGAAATACCTCCTATAAGCTCATTGGAATCCATTTTCATCCAAGCTAAACCTTTTGCATTATATTTTTTTACATAATCAGTAAATTCGTCGATATTCTTTCTAGAATATTTACTTCCTGACTTCACCACAATTGCTTTAACACAAGGCGACGATTTGAATGCATTAAAGTCTGATTCATCTGTTAGGTCTTTTATATCAATTAATCGCATCTCAAATCTTGTGTCAGGCTTATCTGTACCATAAATATTCATGGATTCTTCATAAGTTAATCTCGGAAATTTTTCTGGTAAATCGATACCTGCTACAGAATTAAAAACGTGACGCGTTAAACCCTCCATCTCTTTGAAGATTACTTCTTCATCAATAAACGACATCTCAATATCGATTTGAGTAAACTCGGGTTGCCTATCAGCTCTCAAATCCTCATCTCTAAAACATTTAACTATTTGAAAATATTTATCATATCCCGAAATCATTAACAATTGCTTATAAACTTGAGGAGATTGAGGAAGAGCATAAAATTTTCCATGGTGGACTCTGCTTGGGACTAAGTAATCCCTTGCTCCCTCTGGCGTTGATTTCATCAAAACGGGAGTTTCAATCTCAAAAAAATCTTGATTGGTTAAATAATTTCGAACTGCTTGATAGGTATTATGCCGTATTTTAATATTTCTTTGCAATTCTTCTGTTCGAAGCTCAAGATATCTAAACTTTAGCCTTAAATCCTCTTCAGCGCTATCCCTATCAGAAATAATAAAAGGCAAAGGTTCTGCGCGGTTCAATACTTCCATTTTGTTAACAGTAACTTCTATTTCACCCGTGGACATTTCTGGATTGATTGAGCGCTTATCTCTTTTAGAAACTACGCCAGAAATTGACAAGACATCTTCCATTGATAATTTTTTTACTAATTCAAAATCTCCATTGAAATTTTCTGAGTTAAAGACAATTTGTGTCTTCCCATACCTATCTCGAAGATCAATAAAAACAACTTGTCCATGGAGACGTACGGTATTAACCCACCCATTTAGATTGACTGATTTTTCACAATCCTGGGATTTTAATTCACCGCATGTATGTGTTCTTATATTCATAAATGAATTGGTTTAATTTATTAAAAAATTCTTGATACGCTAAATGTTTCAAGAAAGAGGAAAGAAATAAGAAGTTATTTTTGTGAGATAGATAAGCGGTTCATAGCTCGAGCAAGAGACAGCTCTGCTCTCTTGGAATCAACACCTTCATTTGATTTTAAACGATCTTTTGCACGTTTCAATGAAGCTTCAGCTCGTTGCTTATCAATGCTTTCTGCTTTTTCGATGGTTTCTACAAGCAATTCAACTTTATTACCTGTGATTTCAGCGAACCCTCCGCTAGTAGCATAGATTAAGTCACTATTCTCCTTTGAAACTTTAATCTCTCCAAGACTTAATGCAATGATCGCATCCCGATGACCAGCAAGCACACCAAACAGTCCATCTGCGCCAGGACAGCGAAGATATGAAATATTTTCTTTTTTTAGTACTTCGGTTGGAGTAACAATTTCTAGGTTAAAAGTGCTCATAAAAAACTCTATTATTTATCAGAATCGCTTTCAACTGGAATATCATCTTCATCAATTGATTTTTCTTCAGCAACAGCCTTTTTGTCAGAGGTATCCGATTTTACATCCTTGCTTTTATCAAATGCTTCATCAATTGACCCTACATATGAGAATGCATTTTCTGGTATCTCATCAGCCTCGCCATTTAAAATCGCTTCAAACCCTGAAACGGTATCTTCGAGCTCAACGTATCGACCAGGAGTACCAGTAAACTGTTCAGCAACAAAGAAAGGTTGAGAAAAGAATTTCTGAATCTTTCTAGCACGTGAAACTGTTAACTTGTCCTCATCTGAAAGTTCGTCCATCCCTAAAATTGCAATAATATCCTGTAGATCTCTATATTTTTGAAGAACTCCTTGTACATTTCTTGCAACACTGTAATGTCTATCTCCAATAATTCTGGGATCTAAAATTCTAGAAGTTGATGCCAAAGGGTCAACCGCAGGGTATATCCCAAGCTCAGCAATCTTTCTTTCTAGCACTGATGTTGCATCGAGATGAGCAAACGCTGTAGCTGGAGCAGGGTCAGTAAGGTCATCAGCAGGTACATATACAGCTTGAACCGAAGTAATAGAACCTTTTTTAGTTGAAGTAATTCTTTCTTGGAGCTCACCCATTTCAGTGGATAATGTGGGTTGATAGCCGACAGCAGAGGGCATTCTTCCTAGTAGAGCCGACACCTCTGATCCCGCCTGGGTGAATCTAAAGATATTGTCTACAAAAAGTAGTACGTCTCTTCCCTCATCATCCCTAAAAAACTCTGCCATAGCTAGACCGCTCAGTGCCACTCTTAATCTCGCCCCAGGGGGCTCATTCATCTGACCAAATACCATTGTAGTTTTATCAATAACACCTGATTCTGTCATTTCGTTATACAGGTCATTGCCTTCACGAGTTCTTTCACCTACACCTGCAAAAACTGAATAACCCCCGTGCTCTGTTGCAATATTACGTATCAGCTCTTGAATCAAAACAGTTTTACCAACTCCTGCTCCACCAAATAGACCAGTCTTACCACCCTTCGTATACGGCTCCATTAAGTCGACAACCTTAATACCAGTTACCAGTATTTCCGTTGAAGTAGCTAGTTCTTCATGTTTTGGAGCTGGTCGATGTATTGGGTTTTTTTTATCAGTTTTTAAATCTCCTTTTCCATCAATAACGTTTCCAAGAACATCAAATAAACGTCCAAGCGTTTCTTGTCCCACTGGAACAGAAATTGGGGATCCACTATCAACAACTTCTACACCCCTTGTCAAGCCATCCGTAGAATCCATAGCAACAGTTCTAACCATATTGTCTCCAAGGTGCTGCGCGACCTCAAGAACCAACACGCCTTCTTCCCCTCGATCAACGCTAAGCGCGTTCATAATATTTGGTAAATGTCCATCTTCAAAGGCAACATCCACTACTGCCCCCATTATTTGAGAAATTTTTCCAGTCAAATTTGACATATTGAAAACCCTTTTATTCTTTTAACGCCTCAGCTCCACTTACAATCTCTAACATCTCTGTTGTAATGGCAGCTTGACGTGCTTTGTTAAATTCTAATGTTAAGTTTTTAATCATATCTTCTGAATTGGTTGTCGCATTTTCCATTGCAACCATCCTGGCAGCTTGCTCACTAGCGTATGACTCCAAGAGATATTTCCAGACTTGGGCATTTAAATATCGTGGAATAAGTGATTTTACGATTTTCTTTTTTGATGGCTCATATAGAAAATCAGTATCTACAAGCTCTTCATCTTTCAATTCTATTGGTAACAACTTTTCAGTGATAGTTGCTTGAGTAGCTACGTTGACAAATTCATTATAAACTACTCGAATTTCATCAACAGATAAATCAAGAAAATGATCTATAATCGAACTTCCAATTTTCATCGATTGGTTAAAGTTTAAATCACTCCAAAAATCAGAATAAGACTTAATAATATTGTATTGTCGGGATTTGAAATAATCCTTTGCCTTTTTCCCAATGCAAAATATATCAACATTTTCTTTGCCAAATTCATCAATGTCATTGTGGGCTTTACGCAAAATACTACTATTAAACGAACCTGCTAATCCTCTATCAGATGTCACAACAACATAAGCTACTCTTTTAACATCTCTAATTTCTAAAAGAGGTAGCATTGACCTCTCTACGGAAGGAAGCAAGTGCTGAATTATCTCAACAAGCCTATGATTATACGGTCTTGCTTTTTCCATATTCTCTTGGGCTCTACGCATTTTAGCGGCAGCTACCATCTTCATAGCCTTTGTAACCTTTTGTATACTTTTTACCGATTTAATTCGATCGCGTATATCTTTAAGGTTTGCCATAGTTTATGAATCAAACCCTTCGGCAAAAGATGATATTGCTTTATCAAGAGTCGCACTTAATTCATCAGAGATAGATCCTTCTTTGACTATTGCTTTCAATTCTTCGGAATTATTTGCTTCAAGATAGTCAAAGAGATTTGATTCAAATTCTGATACTTTTTCAGCTGGTACAGAATCAAGATATCCCTTTGAAGCTGCAAAAATTATTGCAACCTGCTTTTCAACAGGCATTGGTACATATTGACCCTGCTTCAATATCTCTACCATACGCTCACCTCGCGTCAATTGCGCTTGAGTGTTTTTATCTAGATCTGAGCCAAATTTTGCAAAAGCCTCTAACTCACGGTATTGAGCTAAATCGAGACGAAGCGTACCCGCTACACCTTTCATAGCTTTAATTTGCGCATTTCCTCCTACTCTAGAAACAGAAATCCCAACATCTATAGCTGGTCTGACACCAGAATTGAAAAGATTTTTCTCTAAGTAGATTTGTCCATCTGTAATTGAAATTACGTTTGTAGGAATGTATGCAGAAACATCTCCTTCTTGCGTTTCAATGATAGGCAGAGCTGTAAGAGATCCACTACCTAGATCCTCCGAAAGTTTAGACGCTCTTTCTAAAAGCCTACTATGCAAGTAAAACACATCTCCTGGAAAGGCTTCTCTTCCAGGTGGCCTTCTTAGGACTAAAGACATTTGTCTATAGGCAACTGCTTGTTTGGATAAATCATCGTAAATAATCAGTGCATCTTTACCATTATCTCTAAAATGCTCTCCCATCGCGCAGCCTGAATACGGAGCTATGTATTGCAATGGCGCTTCATCTGATGCACTAGCAGAAACTACGGTTGTATAATCCATTGCTCCATTGGCTTCTAATTCAGACACGATTGAAGCTACTGTTGAAGCTTTTTGACCAATGGCAACATATATGCAATAAACTGGTGAATCTGTTTCGTGGGTATACTTTTGATTAATTATTGCATCGACAGCAACAGCTGTTTTTCCGGTTTGACGATCACCGATAATTAATTCTCTTTGACCGCGCCCTATTGGAATCATGCTGTCTACTGCTTTAATTCCAGTCTGAAGAGGCTGGTTAACTGGAGACCGCGACATAACACCCAATGCTTTTCGTTCGATTGGTAAAAAGTCTTTTGTTTCAATGGCACCTTTGCCATCAATAGGTTGGCCTAATGGGTTAACTACGCGACCCAACATTGCATTTCCAACTGGTACCTCAACAACTTTTCCGGTGCGCTTTGCAAGATCACCTTCTTTTACATGGCTAGATTCTCCAAAGAGAACAACACCTACATTATCATCCTCAAGATTAAGAGCCATGCCATAAACACCATTTGGGAGCTCAACTAGTTCAGAGCTCATTACTTTTTCAAGGCCTGAAACACGAGCAACACCATCACCAATCTCGATTACTTCCCCGACCTCTGAAACATCAACTGATAGATCGAACTTCTCTATCTGCTCTTTAAGCAATGCAGCTATATTTTCGGTTTTAATTTCCATAGTTTCTTTCTAAGCTATTTTGCACCTAACATTTTATGGCGCAGTTTATTTAAATGATTTTTTAAGGAAGCATCTATCAGTTCATTTCCAACTCTTAATCTTATTCCACCTAAAAGTTCTGGATTAATGCGAAATGAAATTTCTGAATTTTTATTTAATGCTTTATCAAGCATAGATTTGAACTCACTTCTTTTATCCTCGCTGATGTCATGAGATATATCAGCAGAAACATTGACAACGTTTTTATTTTCAAAAAGTAAAGTGTTATAATGTTTTTCTAAAAGTGGGATCAACTTCACGATATTCTCTTTTTCAATCATTGCGATAAATTCAATTACAATAGCGTCACATTTTTGTGAAAAAATTGCATTTATTGCTTTTGATTTATCGGAACTTGAAACTCTTTTAGATAAAAGAAATGATCTGAATTCAGGCAAATTTTTGATCGAATTGGATAAGAAAGATAGGGAGTTTTTCACATCCGTTTCAGAATTTGATTCAGTAGCAACATTGAAAATAGCTACTGAATACTGCTTAGCTTTTTGCTCAAGCTTCATATTGCTTAATTTCATTCAGCGATTCTTCAATTAAAGTAGCATTGTCTTTTTCGTTGATATTTTTATCAATCAATTTTTCAGCAACGGAAATCGATAAATCAACAACCTCTTTTTTAATCTCTGATATTGCCTTATCCTTTTCGGCTTTAATCTGCAACTTCGCATCTTCTTTAATTTTATTTGCCTCTTCTTTAGCTTTTGCTAAAGTGTCGTCTTTGATTTTTTCAGCTGCAACTTTACCATCAGAAAGAATAGATTGAGCATCTGTGCGAGCTTTAGTAATAATTGCTTCAGACTCAATATTTATTTTTTCGAGTTCCTCTCTGGCAGTCTTAGCATCATTCAAAGAACTTTTAATCAAATTTTCTCTTTCCTCTAACATGCTAAGCAGAGGTTTCCACGCAAATTTTGCCAAAACATAAAAGAGCAACAAAAATGTTATTATTGTCCATATATAGAGTCCAGGCGTAACAGCGGTCAAAGGATTTTCACCTCCACTTGATTCAGCAAATATAGCTATCAATAAAAAATTCACATTAATTTCCTATAGTATTTATTATTGAGACTTAAAGAACTAGCATTAAAAAAGCGAAAACCTCTGCAAGAATAGCTACACCCTCTAACAAAAAAAGAGGAAGGTTGATTGCTCCAGTAATTTTCTCGGCTGCTTCGGGCTGTCGCGCAATGCTTTCTGCTGCTGCGGTAGCAAATTTGCCAATGCCCATAGCCGCTCCAATAACTATTAATCCTAAACCGATTGGAAGTAGTGTTGTAGGTTCCATTTTATGTATTTCCTTATTTTATTTTAATGATGAACGTTAATTGCCATCCCAATGAAGACAGCTGTTAAAAGTGTAAAAACATATGCTTGAACAAGAACAACGATAATTTCAAGACCAGAAATTGCGGTAGCCATAGGAACTGAGATCAGAGCAACCCCAATACCAGCTAATGCTGATTGAAATTTATCTGCAAAAATTGAAGTTAGTGATAAAAGCGCTAGGATAGCGATATGACCTCCTGTCATATTAGCTGCTAACCTCATGGTTAGAGCAAATGGTTTAACTATCATTCCCATCAATTCTATCGGAATTAATAGAAAATATATTGGCCATGCTAGACCGTGTGGAACGAGGTTTTTCCAGTGTTTGATAAACCCATGAGCTTTGGTACCAGCAACAATAATTGCAAAAAATGTAATTGTAGCTAAGGCTGCTGTTACTTGAAAATTTCCTGTTGCGGTAGCACCGCCCTTTGTAAGCGAATAAAGAAAAGGTGAGTCTGTAAGACCTGAATATTTTGCAAGTCCTATTGTATCAAAAATAGGAACCATACCAATCCCGTTTGCAAAGAGTATAAAAAAGAAAAAAGTTAAAACAAGAGGTGTCCACGTATTAACCCATTTAGGACCAACATTTGGTAAAACGATTGAATCTCTTATGAATTGAACGATCGCCTCTATCGCACTAGTAGTTTTTGAGGGATTATATGTTGTTTGGCGTAAATATTTTCGAACTGGAATAATTACCGAAAGCGACACCAAAATGGATACTATCCATAACATCAAGACGTGTTTAGTGATAGACATGTCTACACCAAAAATTTCATTAATCTTAATGATGGGTTTTTCTATGCTTGAATTGGAAACATGGGAAATGAGGTATTCAGCTACCTGTTCGGTTACGCTCTTATCCTGAAGCTTTTCGCCACCTAAAATCATTTATATATTTTTGTTTTTCTGTTAAAAAATGAACCAATAATCATTGCTTCTAATGTATGAAACAATATAATCGAGCATAAAAAACTAAACACAAATATGCGTGTGTTAAAAGCATAAAAGTAAATAATTATTAATAAAAAAGGGGCAAAGAAAGCCATTTTGAAAATGAAACCATAAATTAAAATTTTCGTGGATTGAATCGGGTCATTTTTTTTAGAATTCAAGTAAAGGTGGCTTTCAATTATATATACAAAAAAAGGGGGCAGGCTTCCTAAAAAGATTTCAAATCTATTTTGATCAAATAAAAAAATACCAAACGTCAGGATTGCAAACTCTAAATAAAGAAAAAATTTAAAAAATTTATTCATTTATTGATAAACTTAAATAACCCATAAAAACCTACTACAAGACCAAGCGCGATCCCTAAGATCATAAATGTGGGGAAGCTCGATAAGTAATTATCTAAAAAATAACCTCCCATTGAAAAAATAATAAGAGAACCTATTAAGGAGTACGAGGCGCTGGCTGCCGGGGCTGATTTTCTTACAATACGCTGAAATTCATTCAAAGCTTTTCGAATGAAATCATCATTTTTTGACATATTTAGTAGGTCTTCAGCTAGCCGTCTTTATTTGTTTGTTTTTCATTGTCAACCATAACACAGTGCCCCTGAAATTGTGCACCTTCTTCAATAACTAGAGTTCTATAAACTAAATCTCCTTTAAGGTTGCATTCAGAGCCCAAAATTGCTCTATTTTCAACGCGCACGTTCCCATCTACCATTCCACCGATTTGCGAATCGTTTGCTTGTACATTGCCATGTACTTCTCCTCCACGAGCTATGCGGACCGGACCTTCAGAAACCACATCACCAAAAACCTTTCCATATACAGCAACACCTCCTTGACATGTAACATTTCCTTGAATAACAGCATCTGTACCGATCATTGTATGTACATCTTTGTAATCGTTTTTTCCCATAATTTATTTCACACTAATATTTGTTTTGTTTAGTTCTGGAAAATATAATAGTGGATCAACCGGTTTTCCATCTTTCCAAATTTCAAAATGAAGATGAGGTCCAGAGCTTATTCCTGAATTTCCAGAGGTTGAAATTACATCACCCCGCTTTACTTTATCATATACTTTAACTAAAATTAATTCATTATGACCATAATATGTAAAGTATTCATTGCCATGATAAATTATCACCAAATTTCCCAGTTCAGTCGTCCAGCCAGAAAATACAACTTGACCCGAGGCGGAAGCCATCACGGGCTGCCCAATTGGAGCAGCAATATCAACTCCATAATGTTCTCGCATTGCCTCTTCACTTGAAACAACCATATCCTGTGTCATAACGCCATCAATTGGAAGCAAAGAAGGTACATTGTTAAGATAAGATAGCTTAATGGGGTAGTCATTCATCATCTCAGTTAATCGCGTTTCAGAAGAATCGCTTTCACCTAAATCCACACCCAAAGCTTTTTGTACTACTATCTCCATCTGCTTCATTCTTTCCAAGTCTCGATACAGCTCCAGGACCTCAACCCTCTCACCAATAACATCGTTATATCTAGTTTCCATCTTTGAATAATTTATTGAAAGAGGAATAAGGTATGCATAAGAAATAGAAACT
>Ga0160423_10003906_pt1 | contig 12342 bp, 7 predicted proteins | sample CRUFie14St8metaG_FD_108191 | JGI IMG/M metagenome (GOLD analysis project Ga0160423, IMG submission 108191) | Marine microbial communities from the Costa Rica Dome - CRUD Field 142mm St8 metaG | ecosystem: Environmental > Aquatic > Marine > Oceanic > Photic zone | place: Costa Rica: the Eastern... | reverse complement strand
TTGAAGAAGGTGAGTTGGTCGCCATCATGGGCTCCAGCGGTTCGGGCAAGTCGACGTTGCTGAACGTCCTGGGACTCTTGGACGATTTTGACGAGGGCTCGTACGTGCTCAATGGCCAGAACATGTACGGCCTATCCGAAAAGGCCGCGGCCCGCTACCGAAGCGACTTTTTGGGTTTTGTTTTTCAGAGCTTCAATTTGATTAGCTACAAAACCGCCCTCGAAAACGTCGCGCTTCCGCTGTATTACCAAGGCGTGCCGCGCAAAGAACGCCAAGCACGCGCATTGTCCTTTCTCACCAAAGTGGGGCTGGCCGATTGGGCCGAGCACCTGCCGAATCAAATGAGCGGTGGACAGAAGCAGCGGGTGGCCATCGCCCGCGCACTCATCGCCAACCCGAGCGTGATCCTTGCGGATGAGCCGACCGGTGCCTTAGATTCCGTCACTTCCGATGAGGTGATGGCGCTGCTGAAGGAAATCAACGGCGAGGGAATCACCATTGTGGTGGTCACCCATGAAAATGAAATTGCCAACCAATGCGACCGCATTATCCGACTGAAGGACGGCCGCATCGAAGGAGCCAATGCGTAGCAGATGATGGACCGGGATACGTGGCTCGAGATTTTTCATACCGTGCTCAGCAACCCGCTGCGTACGGGTCTCACGGGCTTGAGCATCGCCCTCGGTATTTTCATCTTGGTCGTCATGCAGGGATTGGGCGCGGGGTTGGAAACCGGCGTCAAACAAACATTTGGTGACGATGCCGCCAACCTGATGGAGGTGGAGACGGGCAATGCCCAGTTGGCTTTTCGCGGGCGCAAACCCAATCGCCGCGTCGAGCTCCACAATTCCGATGAACAAGCCATGCGGTCCCAGATGGACAGCGTGCCGGCCTGGAGCCGTTTGGTCTACCGTTGGGGTTCGACGGTGCGGTATGGCAATGAGCAAGGGTCGTATGGTTTGCGGGGCGTGGATCCCGACCAACGCGAAATCGGCCAAGTCAACGTGACAGCGGGTCGGTTTGTGAGCGATCGGGACATCGACCAGCGTCGAAAGGTGGCCGTCATTGGTGGCCAGATCTTGGCCGACCTCTTTCCCCGCGGCACCAAACCTCAACAGGCTGTTGGCTCCTTGATCCAGGTGCGCGGTATTCAGTTCGCGGTAGTCGGCACGTTCAATCAAACCGGTTCTCGCTGGGAAAACCGAAGTGTATACGTACCCTTTTCCACCGCACAGAAGTTGTTCTCGAACAGCGATGTGGTGAGCCGGGTAGCCATAGGCACCGGCGAGGCGAGCATTGATGACACGCGCGAAACCACGACGTCCTTGACCGGTTGGCTGAAGGATCGGCTCGTCGTGCACCCGGACGATGCTGAAGGCGTATGGGTGGATAACCGGAACGAACAAGCGGAGATGTTCCGGCAGATTTTCGGTGGCGTTCGCCTCTTCGTGTGGTTTGTCGGGATGATGACCTTGCTCGCCGGAGCAATGGGCGTGGCCAACATTATGGCCATCGTGGTGCGCGAGCGGACCAAAGAGATTGGCGTACGCAAGGCGTTGGGCGCTACGAGCGGAAGCATCGTTGCCCAAATCGTGCAGGAGGCCGTTTTCTTGATGCTCATTTCCGGATGCATTGGACTGTTGGCCGGGACGTGGCTGCTTCAAGGCATTGCCCCGTTCGTTGAACACGACTACTTCAGCAATCCCCGGGTGGACTTTCGGTCTGCCTTGTTGGCGCTGGGGGTCTTGATTTTTGTCGGTGTGATTAGTGCGATAGGACCGGCGCTGCGTGCCGTTTCCATTCGACCTGTTGAAGCCTTGCGCGATGAGTGATTCCAATCGACATCCCCGCATATGGCGCCCGGATTGGGACGGGTTCACCGAGATGATTCAAGTGCTGCTGCAAAAGCCCTTGCGAACGGCCTTGAGTGGATTGGGCGTGGGGTGGGGACTTTTCATGATCATCATCACCATTGGCTCGGCCAACGGGTTGCAAAATGGGGTTTCTCAAGACTTGGGTGATATGGCCAAAAACAGCATGTTCATGTGGACCGAAAGCACGAGCATGCCGTACAAGGGTTTTCAGCGCGGTCGGCCCATCGATTTGAAAATTGGCGACGTGGAATACCTCGCAGCCAATAGCCGTGTGTTGGAGGTTGCCGCTCCGCAAAACCAGCTCGGTGGTTGGCGCGGATCGAACAACGTCACACGAGGCCTGAAGACAGGGGCATTCACCGTTTTTGGTGAGTTCCCTGAACAGCAGCTCATCGAGGCGAGGCCGCTCAAGGAAGGCCGGCACATCAACGCCCGGGACATTGAGGATAAGCGGAAGATTGCCGTCATCGGTGAGCGGGTGCGTGACATTTTGTTCACCAAGGCAGAATCGCCCATCGGCGAATCGATTCGCATCAACGGCGTCAATTTCACGGTGGTGGGGGTGTTTTCATCCATGCGCTCGGGAGAAGATGCCGAGGAGGATTTGCAGAGCATTCGGATACCGTTCACGGCCTTCAACCAGGCCTTCCACAAAGGAGACGAGGTCGGATGGTTGTGCCTGCTGTTCGATGAGGAGGTGCATGCGGACTCGGCAGCGGCGGAGATCATGTCCGTGCTGAAGGCCCGCCTGTCCATCCACCCCGACGACAACCGCGCCTTTGGACATTGGACCGTTGCCCGTGAATTCGAGGAGATTCAATCGGTATTCAGCGCCATTCGGTGGGTGAGTTTTGTGTTTGGTGGACTGGCATTGCTGGCCGGCATCATCGGCATCATGAACATCATGCTGATCACCGTTCGAGAGCGCACGAATGAGTTGGGCATACGACGCGCGCTGGGCGCTACCCCGGGAGTCGTGGTCCGCCAGATTATGGGGGAGACCCTGTTGTTGACGACGTTGTTTGGGTTGATGGGGGCCATCCTCGGCGTGGCGACCATCGAAGGCATCAATGCTTTGCTTGGAAGCATGCCCGACCTGCAAGGCGGAAGTTTTCGCAACCCTGAAGTATCCATTGACATAGTATTGCAATCTTTGCTCACCATGGTGGTGATGGGCGCTTTTGCTGGAATCCTTCCAGCTTTCCGAGCCGTCTCCATTCGCCCCGTTGAAGCGATTCGAACCGAATAACCATGAAAAAAGGACGCCTGTATACGCTCATAGCCTTCATCGTTTTGGTGTTGGCTGGCGCCGCTTATACCCTGAACCACCTGTACACCCAGGAGCAGCAGGAGGAAGCGACGTACCGGACGGAAAATGCCCGAACCGGCGACATTGTCATCAAAACGGTGGCTGCAGGCTCCATTCAGCCGCGCCAGGAAATCCTGATCAAGCCGCAGATCTCTGGAATCGTTCGCCGCGTGCAGGTGGAAGCGGGTGAACAGGTGCAATCAGGCGAAGTACTCGCCGAGGTGATGGTGGTGCCGGACATGGGGGCGCTTAGCAGCGCAGAAACCCGGTTGGAGCGTGCGCGCATCAGTTTGGAAGACGCCGAGACCAATGCGGAGCGCAATCGCTTGCTCCTCGAGGATGGCATCATCGCTGCAGCGGACTTCCAGCGGTTTGAATTGGCCCGCAAACAGGCCCAGGAGGAATTCTATGCAGCCGAGGACAATTTGCGCATCATCCAGGACGGTGTGGCTGCCCGAAGCGGGCGTACCTCCAACACACTCATTACGTCAACCATTGACGGCATGGTGCTCGATGTTCCGGTCAAGAAGGGCAACAGCGTCATCGAGGCCAACAACTTTAATGAGGGCACGACCATCGCGACAGTGGCGGACATGCAAGACCTCATTTTTGTCGGAAAAATTGACGAATCCGAAGTCGAGAAACTCTCGGTCGGCATGGCCATTGAGTTGACCATCGGCGCCATCGAAGGACTGACCATCCCGGCTACCCTGGAGTACATCAGCCCCAAAGGCATCGAAGAAGCGGGTGCTATTCAATTCGAGATCAAAGCAGCGGTGGAACTGCAGGAAGGCCAGTTTTTGCGCGCCGGCTACTCGGCCAATGCGAACGTGGTCTTGGACGAACGCCGGGGGGTGTTGGTCATGGCGGAAATGCTCGTGCAGTATGCAGAAGGTGCGACCTTCGTTGAGGTGCTTGTAGATGAAAACCGGTACGAGCGGCGCGATGTGGAGCTGGGCCTTTCAGACGGAATTTCGGTCGAGGTGCTGAGCGGCGTTTCCGCAGACGATCAACTCAAGGTCTGGAACCAACCGCAGTACTAACCTTACGTCACCGCTGCCTTCCGAACGATGCGGCGCATGAGTCTGGGAGCGAAACGCTTGAGGTAGGCACCGACAATTTCAAACCGTCCAATGAGGACTTGAGGCTTGCGGCGTTCAACCGCACGAACCATGCGCGCTGCGCACACTTCGGGCGTGAGTCCGGCTCCTGTTTTGGCGTCCATTGTGCCCTGCTGGCTGCCATCGCCTACCACGGCGTTCATGCTGATGTTGGTGTGGATGAAACCGGGGCATACCATGGTAACACCGATGCCATCGTCGTGGTGCTCTGCCCGCAGGGATTCAAAAAATCCGTGGAGCGCATGCTTGGCACCACAATATCCTGAACGCAAAGGCGATGAGAACAGCCCCATGAGGCTCGTAACCACGACAAACTGCCCTGCTTGTCGCTCAACGAAATGGGGGAGCAGGGCTTTGGTCAACGCCAACGTGCCGAAGTAATCGACTTCCATAACGCGCCGATCCACCGACAAATCGGTTTCCAGCACCGTAGAGCGTTGGCTGATGCCTCCACAGTGCACTATCACGTCGATGGTTCCGGCCCATTGAAGGGCTGCTGCCACCTTGTCGGGCAATTGCTCGGCTTGGGACAGGTCCAACGGCAGGATGAGGGATAGTGACCGCTGTTCTTCGGTCCACTGGTTCGCCACCTCCTGGAGTGCTCCTTCTTTCCGGGAGGACAGGATGACGCGGGCACCGAGTTGCGCCCACCGGTTCGCTGCAGCCCGGCCAATGCCGCTGCTGGCGCCCGTGATCCAAACCGTTTGGTTGTGCCAACTCATGCCTTACGCGGCCTCAAATGTCGATGTTGGCGTACTTGGCGTTTTCCTCGATGAATGCACGACGCGGTGGAACCTCGTCGCCCATCAGCATGGAGAACACGTGGTCGCAGGCCGCGGCATTTTCAATCGTGACCTGACGCAACGTGCGGTTCTCGGGGTTCAATGTCGTATCCCAGAGTTGCTCTGCGTTCATTTCACCGAGACCCTTGTAGCGCTGCACGCCGATGCCAGCATCGCTGCCGGAAGCGCCCTTGAATTGCTCGATGAGGCGGTCGCGCTCGTCGTCGTTCCAGGCATACACCTGACGTGATCCCTTTTTCACCAAGTAGAGTGGTGGAGTGGCGATGTAGACGTAACCGTTTTCGATCAACTCCTTCATGTGGCGGAAGAAGAAGGTCAAAATCAGGGTCTCAATGTGGCTGCCGTCCACATCCGCGTCACACATGATGACGACCTTGTGGTAGCGGAGCTTGGTCATGTTCAAAGCCCGTTCGTCCTCCTCTGTGCCGAGGGAGACGCCCAACGCCGTGTAGATGTTCTTGATCTCCTCGTTCTCGAAAATCTTGTGGTGCATGGCCTTTTCCACGTTGAGGATTTTACCTCGCAGCGGCATGATCGCTTGGTTGTTGCGGTCTCGGCCTTGCTTGGCGGTTCCACCCGCCGAATCACCCTCCACCAGGAAGAGCTCACACAACGCGGGATCCTTCTCGGCACAATCGGCCAACTTTCCGGGCAAGCCGGAGCCGCTCATCACGGTCTTGCGCTGGACCATTTCACGCGCCTTTCGAGCAGCGTGTCGGGCCTGCGCAGCGAGGATGACCTTGTTGACGATGGTCTTCGCCTCGCCTGGGTGTTCTTCGAGGTAGGCCTCCAGCATATCCGAAACAGCCTGGCTCACCGGCGCAGAAACTTCTGCGTTGCCGAGCTTGGTTTTGGTCTGGCCTTGGAACTGCGGTTCCGCCACCTTGACGCTGACGACAGCGGTCAACCCTTCGCGGAAGTCATCGGCGCTGATGTCAAATTTGAGCTTGTCCAACATGCCGCTCGATTCTGCGTACTTCTTCAGTGTCAGGGTCAAACCACGGCGGAAACCGGTAAGGTGCGTACCGCCCTCGTGGGTATTGATGTTGTTGACGTAGGAGAAAAGGTTCTCCGCAAACGACGTGTTGTACGTCATCGCTACTTCAACGGGTACTCCATTGCGCTCACCGCTGACGTGAATCACTTCAGAAATGAGGGGCTCGCGGTTCGAGTCGAGGTAGCCTACGAAATCCTTCAGGCCCTCCGTCGAATAGAACGTTTCATTCAGGTGCCCGAGGTCGTTGCCTTCCTCGTCTTGCACCCGCTCGCGGAGGTCGGTCAGTGAGATGGTCAAGCCTTGGTTGAGGAAGGCCAGCTCGCGCATGCGATCCGCCAAGGTGTCGTAAGAGTAGACGAGGGTCTCGAAGATTTGCTCATCGGGCTGGAATTCGACCGTGGTGCCGTTTTTGTCCGACGTGCCGATTTCGCGCACGGCGTAGGCCTCTTTACCGCGGCTGTATTCCTGCTCGTGGATTTTGCCGTCCCGGTGCACTTCTGCTCGCAAGTGGCTGGACAAAGCGTTCACGCATGAGACCCCGACACCGTGGAGACCACCGGAAACCTTGTAGCTGTCTTTGTCAAACTTACCGCCGGCACCGATCTTGGTCATGACCACCTGAAGGGCGGAGACGCCTTCCTTTTCATGGATGCCGACGGGGATGCCTCGACCGTTGTCTTCGACGCGAATGCCGTTGGATTCGGTGATGGTCACATGAATGGTGTCGCAATGCCCGGCCAACGCCTCGTCAATGGAGTTGTCAACGACCTCGTACACCAAGTGGTGCAAGCCGCGCAAACCCACATCTCCGATGTACATCGAGGGGCGCATGCGTACGTGTTCCATGCCCTCGAGGGCCTGGATATTGGATGCGTCGTATTTGGGGGTACCTGGGGTGGGTTTTTGATTTTCTTCCGCCATGGTTTTCTCGTTCAATTTGGTGCAAACCCGGCTTGCGGGTTTAGACTTTAAAAATAGCACGAAACACCCGCAAACGCTGAGGTTTCCGGTGGTTAATATGCGCAGTTTTCCACAGGAATCTGCACTTTCCTCACAAGCGGGGTGAGGCGGTTAAAAGGCGTAGTTGAATCCGAAGGTGACCCGCGTCCCTTGGCTGTTGTATCCAAAGAGGAGGGGGTTGGTTCGGTTCAAAAGGTTTTCGCCTGATAACCAGGCACCTAATCGGGCGTTGTAGCGGTATTCTACGCGGATGTTCCAGTCCACGATGTCGGCGAGGTCATACGCGTAGCCAATGTTTTCAGCACCGTTCATGATGAAGTTCTCTCCAGCCGATTCAACTGGCACCGCTTGCAATCCTCGGCGACCGGCTACTGTGCGCACGCCGGTCTGGACAATTAGCTTGTCCTTGAAGTTGTGCCGAGCACGCACGTTGATTTCAATGCCGGGCAGGTTCCACGGGGTTTGCTCACTCAGGGCGGAGTCACGCACGGCGTACGTGTGCTGCTGAATTTGTCCCTGCAGGGAGGTGGATGTCCCAAGTTCCAAGTTGGCATTGGCTTGAAGCGTGGTGATGGAGAGGTCTTGGTAGATGGGTTGAAACCCTGCGCCCGATCCGTAGACGTCCATGGGCGCCCAGGTGAGTGCTTGGTTGACCCGGCGGTGGGATGCGCTCAGGTCGAAGGTGAACGCCGAGGTAATGGACCCGCGCATGCCGCCTGTCGCGTGGAGTGTTTCGTATGAATTCTTCCAGATGGAGGCCGTGTCAGCAGGTGAGGGCAGGAAAGGGTTGGACTGCAAAGCCGTCTCAAACCGGTTTTGGTTGACCCCACCGTTCACCGAGACGTAGGGGATGAACAAGTTTTGAAGCAACGAGACGGACGCCTCCAATTCCGGTACGAACAAAAAGGGTTGGTTGCCCTGAGCGTCCACCCACATGCCGAATCCCACTTTGGTTTTGAGTGCCTTGTGGTCCTTGTACACGGCGGGATGCAAGTCAAAAATGGCTTGCTTCATGGTGGGCACGATCAACCCTTCTTCCGCACGGTCCAACCGGTCGATGTTGGCATGGGCAACCAATGCCACCGGGTTGCCTTCGATGCGGCCTTTCAGCTGGCCATGGATTTCGAAGTTATGCTCGTTGGTGTTGCGGTCATTCCAGAGCGTTCCGTAGTCGAACACAACGCGGTGGTTCCACGTGCGCTTGGCCGACTCCATGTCACCGAATTCCGCCCGCAGATGGAAGGTGCTGAACCGACCTGAATCACCGAGTGAGAAGTGCGAACTGTCCGGCTCATTCAACCCATCGACGCGACCGTAGTAGCTAATGGCTTGCCGATCGTAAATCCCGCTCACCTTGACGTATTCTTTTTTGAAAAAGCGTTTGTACCAGCCTTCCAATGCGTTGCTGCTGAAATTTTGAGGCACGCCTTGCCCCAAATCGTCATCATCGTAGAGGAATCCGCCCCGTGTGCTCTGGTGCGCAAATTCCACACCCCACGCTCGCTCCCGTGCGCGCAAGTCCGCGTAATTCACCAGCAACATGGGGCTCGTGTAGTTTCCCATGCCGGCTTCCACAAAACCTTTGTACAGGCGTTGCAGCGGATCTTCCACCTTCAGTCGCTTGGCTTTTTCCCGTTCCCATGTGGGTTGAACGTCGATGCGTTTGGGCAGTACGGAATACGTGAATTCCGGCTTCTGCAGGCCAATGACAGCCGGCTCGGGCCAGTGCATTTCCTTGTGGGCATCGCGCATCAGCACTTCCCGGTCGCCGACAAACGTCACGTTTAAACCCAATGTGTCAAGGTGTGCTTCAGCAAGGGCGGGAGTGGCCACAGCGATGGCGGTGGCGGCCGTCGTGATCAAAGTCAAAGTCTTCATGGCTGTGGGGCGTTTTGTTGTGGGGTAGAAGGTTCGGTGCCGGTGCTGTCAGCAGACACGGGAGGATTCAATTCGGCCAGCTCGCGTTCGTCGATGGTGGCCAGTTTTTGGGTCGCCGCCAAGCGGATGCTTTCGACTTGGACGTATTCGAGGATGCTCTCGGCTGTCGCGCGCGCCTGGAACCAATCTTCGAGCGCGATGTACGTATCCACAAGCAGCAGGAACGCTTGGTGCTTCCAAGCGTCGTAGTTGGCATAGGCTTGAATGAATTCAAAAAGCGCCTGTTCCGTCGCGGCATAATCGCCGCTGGCGAAGGCGATTTGGCACAGCATGAATTGGCTCTCTGCACCTCGGGTACCGCCAAGTGCAGCGACCTTTTCGAGGTCAGGTGCAGCTGCTGCGTAATCCTTGGCTTCGAACTTTATTTTTCCGCGCCAGTACCGCGCAGTTGCAGCGATGTCTTCGGGCGTTTGGCTGTCATCAATGACCACGTTGGCATAGGCCAAGGCTTGTTCTGTTTCGTCGAGCAAGTAGTGGCAACGCATCAACCCAATGCGGGCCTCGAGTGCATTTTCTTGAAGTACGCACGTCGCTTCCAAGGTGGCGTAGTGCTGTTTCGCTCGAGCGAGGTCTTGTGCATTCCAGGCAATGGTGGCGGCTCCCAAGGCGGCGGGTTCCGTGTAGTCGTTGACCGGTGCTTGTAGTACGGTTTCAAAGGCTGCACGGGCCTGGTCGAGGTCACCGCTATCGTAGGCGCAGTTGGCGAGGAAGAAGTGCGCTTCAGTCCAAAACGTGCCGTTTGTGTAGTCGGCGATGTATTCGGTCAAACGCCGAATGGCCTTCTTGCAATCCCGTTCCAAAGCGGCGTCGCGTGCGGCATTGAACAAGCGCGCTTCAATCTCATCGGTATTGAGTCCGACGCCCGCGGGCAAGTCGTTGAGCAGACCTTGGTCGATCAAGACGGGTTCGACAACGTTGTAGGCATCGCTGGCAATGGCGTCGTTGCCGTAGTTCGTGCGGATTTCGTCCCACAGGGCCAACACTTCGGTCGGTTGGTTTTGCTTCATGGCGATGAGGCAGAGGTCGACGAGGGCGTTTTTGCTCTTGAGGGATTCCGGAAATTCCGATCGCAAGGTCAGCAGGTGCGCTTTGGCTGACGCGATGTCGTTGGTTTCGATTTCCGCGCGCCCGAGCGCGTAGAGGGCTTCGGGGAGGTAAGTGGATTGAGTCCCCGTGGCAACAAGGGCGGTCAATTCTTCGATTTGGGCTTCAGGCTGGTTGAGGGTGCCAAAACACTCCGCCCGTTGGAAGCGTGCGTAGGCTTCTTCCTTCTTGCTCTCCGCGATGACCTCGCCGTAGTACCGTGCGGCCGGTTCGAACTCCTTGTTGGCATAGTAGCAATCGGCTACTCGGAGCTTCGCATCGGTTCGTTTGGGCAAATCAGCCTGTTCGGTGGTCTTGAGGTAGCTGCGGAATGCACTCAGTGCGTCGAGGTACAATCCCCGCTGGAAGAGCGCATAGCCCCGTGCATACATCCCATTGGCGTAATGCTTGCTTTGGAAGGCGCCCGGTGCTGATTCAAAAGCGGCATAGGCTCCGGTTGCTGCGGTGTAATCGCGCTGGAGATAATGCGCTTCCCCCTGCCAGAAGTGGGATTCAGCGGCGAGGGTCGCATCAATGGGGTAGGTGCGGGCGGCTTCGAAGTAGTCCTGGCACTCGGTGTAGGAAGCTGCACGAAACAGCTCGACGCCCCGGTTGTACGCGACGAGCTGGTAAGCTTTCTTGACGTCGGGCGTTTTCGTTTGGATTTGGTCCAACGCGTCCAGCGCCCGGTCGTAATCTTTCGATGACATGTAAACTTCGAGCAAGAACCCGTACGCCTCATCCTTGCGGCGCGAGTTAGGGTACTCCTTCAGGTACCGCTCGATGGCCACCACGGCGTCGTCGAATGGGTTGAAGGTCAATTCGTAGGCGAGTTTTGCATAGCTGAACAAAGCGTCTTCTTGGATGCCGGCATCGTGGTCCAATTCCGCAGCTTTCTTGAAGCCCAGTTTGGCTTTCTCTTTTTCTTCAAGGGCGAGGTAACAAGCGGCGGTGTGGTAGTGCGCGAGTTGGGCCATTTCATCCGCTTCACGAACGACCAGGGCAAAACACGTTAGGGCTTTGAGGTGTTCCTGCGCTTGGAAATAGGTGTACCCCATCTGGTAGGCAAAATCCCGAGTTCGTCCCATGCCACGCGTTGCATGGTAAGCTTCCTCGAGGTAAGGGAGGGCGTCGTTGAAATTCTGCCGGCGGTACAACGCGTCGCCCACCAAGCGGGAGATGTCCGCCCGCTGGGACTTGCTGAGTTCAATGCCGTCAGCGAAGACCACTGGGGCATAGTCGATCAGGCGGTCGTACTGCTCCGTTTCGTGCAGCAATTGGGCCACGTAAATCGGGACTACCAGCTTGAGTTTGGGATCGTCGTTCAACGATTCGAATCCTTCGAGGGCGACCTGGGGTTGGCCTTTCAAATAGGAAATGTGACTGAAGTAGTACCGTGCGGGTTTTTCAAAAGCCCCCGCGGCTTCCCCGGCCTCCATTACGGCAAACAAGTCCAGTCGGGCGTCGTCGTAACGTTCCATTTCGAACAAAGCGTGGCCGCGTTTGAATTGCATTTCGAGTTTTTGGTCGGCAGTCATCCGCAACGTGTTGAGGCTGTCAAACGCCGCCGCCGCGTCATTCCAATCGCGTTTGCGGTAGAGGTAGTTCGCAAAGTCCCAACGCGCTTGACGCACCAATGGATGTTCGGGGAACGCCGTCTCAAAGGCTTGGACCCGCGTGGAGGCATCTTGGTGCTGCAACTGAATCGCACAGGCAGTGCTTCGGTACCGCGCCAACGCCACTTCGGAGTTGGCCGCATCGGGATTGACCGCCAGCCACGCGTCGTAGTGGTGCTGTGCAGCGTTGTATTTCTGGTGATTCCAGTACCGGGTTGCGCGGTCCCAGTCGCCTTCGGCCGTCTGGGCAAATACCGTGCAGCTCAGAAACAGGGTGGCGGGGAGCAGGAGAGCCTTGGTGAATCGCTTCATAAATAGCAGGTGTCTATCCTACCGAAGGTACCGCGGGAGGCCGCGCTTAACGGGCAGGAGCCATGAAGTTCTCAACGCGGAAATGTGCCTTTTGGCGCCCCGAAAATCACAAAAAATCAATCCCGTTTCACGCAGCGGCAACGAAACCAGCGGTGCACGTTTCATCCGGCGTTGAAAGCGCTCAATGGCCGAGGCGGATTTCAAACTCGGTACGGCGGTTTTGAGAGCGTCCTTCAGCGGTGGCATTGGACGCCACAGGTGCGGATTGCCCGAAACCCGCGTGGGTGATCCGGTTGGATGGGACGCCAAATTGTTCGAGGGCTGCGGCC
>Ga0160423_10003905_pt1 | contig 12343 bp, 8 predicted proteins | sample CRUFie14St8metaG_FD_108191 | JGI IMG/M metagenome (GOLD analysis project Ga0160423, IMG submission 108191) | Marine microbial communities from the Costa Rica Dome - CRUD Field 142mm St8 metaG | ecosystem: Environmental > Aquatic > Marine > Oceanic > Photic zone | place: Costa Rica: the Eastern... | reverse complement strand
CCTCTACTTTCTTCTCTTCGTAGAGCGGACAATGCACACATGCGACTAACATCAATCATTGCTTCTATTTCTAAAGCCTGATGCCAACCTGGATTGTATATTCTTCCACCCTTCGCACTCGTTTTTGTGGCTCTTTTTTCTAGCTCATCAAGATCAACCAATGCTTCTTCAAGTAGGTGTTTTGTTCTTATGATTCCAACCTTATGTTGCATCATTTTTCTTAGATCTTCTACTACCTTAGCAGGATTTTCTCCATCACTGCGTTCCAAAGGTGCAAGGGTCCCTGCTATTGCATCTTCAATTTCATCTCTTTCTATTTCCATAAATTCGTCAAATTGCTGTGAATAAATAGAAGCCTGTTCTCCCGCAATCTTCCCAAACACAATTAGGTCAGAAAGTGAATTCCCTCCTAGTCGATTTGCTCCATGGAGGCCAGTAGCAGCTTCACCTGCGGCAAATAGGCCTTTGATTGACGATTCTTGAGTGTATGAATTAACCTTTATTCCCCCCATTACATAATGAGCAGTAGGTCCAACTTCCATGGGTTGTTGTGTGATATCAACTGCTGCTAGTTCCATGAACTGGTGATACATTCCTGGCAATTTTTTCTTCACTTCTTCAGGGTCTCTCCACGATATGTCTAGGTAAGCACCACCATGTTCTGATGAGCGACCAGCATCTCTTTCGCTGTTGATGGCCTTTGCAACAACATCACGAGTAAGAAGTTCGGGGGGGCGTCTTTTAGTTGCTAATTTACCAGAAACAACTTCGTCAACCCATTCAAGTGCCTCCTCTTCTGTATCCGCAAATTCCTCTCGATACATTTCAGGTACATAATCGAACATGAATCGTTCCCCTTCTGAGTTTCGCAACATTCCTCCTTCTCCTCTAACACCCTCTGTTACCAAAATACCCTTTACAGACGGTGGCCAGATCATTCCTGTTGGATGGAATTGTATAAATTCCATATCCCCTAATTCAGCGCCTGCCCAATAGGCCAAAGCATACCCTTCACCAGTATATTCCCATGAACCAGAGCACACTTCCCAACACCTTGTCGCACCACCCGTAGCCAAAATGATTGCTTTAGCCTTGAATACGTGAAGAGATCCATCGCTTCTGTTGTATGCTAAGCATCCAGAAATCTTTCCGTTTGTTTTGAAAAGTCTTCGAACTGTGAATTCCATGAAGACCTCCATTCCGGTATGGATTCCCTTTTGTTGTAGGGTTCGAATGAGTTCAAGACCAGTAGCATCTCCGATGTGTGCCAACCTAGGATATGTGTGCCCTCCAAAGTTTCGTTGGCTAGTTAATCCTCTTGGAGTTCTATCAAAAACCGCACCCCACTGTTCAAGTTCTCTAATACGATCTGGAGCTTGCTGAGCATGAATCTGAGCCATTCTCCAATCACCAAGATATTTCCCTCCTTTCATCGTGTCTCGAAAATGGATTTCCCAAGAATCGCGATGATCTTTGTTTGCTAATGCGGCGGCAGCTCCTCCTTCAGCCATTACAGTATGGGCCTTTCCAAGCATAGATTTGCAAATCATAGCTACACTTGCCCCAGAAGCACTCGCTTCAATTGCGGCACGTAATCCAGCCCCGCCAGCGCCAATGACAACTACGTCAAAGGAATGTTCAGTATATCGTTCCATGTAAACCTCAAAATACAATACTTGGATCAGAAAGAATTCCTTCTGCTACGCCCCAAACAAATAAATCTCCAATGAATACCATTGCTAGACTAGTCCAAAACCAGAATCCGTGATGAACATTGATAGATGAAATGCGCCAGAAAAATTTTCCTTGAAGTTTAGAAAATCCTTTTCTCCATTTATTGCTCCCTCCCCCTATGATGTGTCTGAAAGCATGACAAGAACCGACATACATGGTGAGAAGGAAGGATTCAGCAGCAAGAACAAAAGTTCCTAGCGAAATACCATAAGACGTAGTCCCATCATTCTGGCCGAATGAAATAGTGTGAAAAATATCGTAATATTTCATCAAGAGAATAATCATTGCTAGATATAGCATGTATCGGTGGATATTATTCAATACAAATAGTCCTCTTTCGCCACGATATCCCATCGATTTAACCAAATGAGGCTTCGATACAACACAAGCAGTAGGACTAGCAAAAAAAGTCCGGTAGTATACTTTCCTCATGTAGTAGCAGGTTCCTCTAAACCCAAAAGGTATCCATAATATTAGCATAGCAGAATTTGCCCACCCAGGAACTGATAATCCCCACAGATGGATAATATCTGGAGAGAAGATAGGGCTAGTAACTCTGTGATTATCATAATGTATGGCGCCATCAAAGAAAATTAGTCGAACAAAAGTGTAAATCATGGCTAATGTAAGGGCAGACCCCATCCATAGGGGCTGAGTCCACCATTTATCCGTTCGATCAGTCTCCCCGAAACCTCTTGAAACAGGAAGTTTGATGACGTCAGACATCGTACTCGACTCCTGCTAAACTCGACTGTGTTTTATCATATTGCATAGACCCATAGTCGGAATTATGCCAAGAATCCGTAATCAGCATCAATTTCATCGATTTCTATTTCTTCAACATCCATCTGAGCAAGTTGGAGTTTTCCGCTAAGTTCGTCATTCACAGCATGCCAGTATGAGTATGCTTCGATTACCCATATTCCCGATTCTCTAGTGCCATTACCACTACCCTTTACTCCTCCGAACGGAAGGTGCGCTTCAGCACCTGTAGTTGAATTGTTGATTCCAGTCATTCCTGCTTTAATTCCAGTCTTGTAACGATATGCTTCTAATCGATCGTTGGTGTATATGGCAGAAGATAGACCGTACGGAGATGCATTTGCAAGATGTAAGCCATGTTCGAAATCTCTTGCTTTGACGATGGTAACAGCTGGTCCGAAAATCTCTTCATGGAAACATTCCATATCTTCTGTTACATCGACGTAAACATGAGGCCACATGAACACTCCCTCGCTAGGGTCTCCCTGGAAATTTTCTGGTTTGTTGTCTTTACTTATTCTTCCATTACCCCAGATCTTTGTTGCCCCACTCGACTCACACATTTCGAGTGCTTCAAGGAAGTCTTTTGCATATTTTTCTGAAAGCATAGAACCGTAAAGAACCCCATCATAATGCATTGAATTACCAATTTTTGTCGATTTTACTTTTTCCATGAATAGCTCCACAAATTCATCATAGATATCTTCATGAATAATCAGATTACCAAGACTTGTGCATCTTTGTCCTGCAGTTCCAAAACCCGCCCAATAAGCTCCTTCCACTGCATTTTCAAGATTTGCAGATGGCATTATTACTAACGGATTTTTTCCACCCAATTCTAAACTAGCCGAAACAAGATTGCGTCCACATGCCTCTCCTATCATTTTACCAATTGCCGTACTTCCTGTGAAGGAAATTTTGTCTACCATTCCTAGATCAACAGCATCTACAATATGTTGGCCAGCGCCACTTCCTTTTCCGTGTATTAGATTGATCACTCCGTTAGGGAGGCCTGCTTCATGCATTAGACGAGCGAGAGCAAATGACAGCAAAGGCGAATCTTGTGGAGATTTCCAGACACAGGTATTTCCACACATTATTGCAGGAATCATTTTCCAAAAAGGGACTGCTGAAGGGAAATTACACGCATTAATTATTCCACAAACACCCAAAGGTCTTCTGTAAGTGAATAATTCCTTGTCAGGTAATTCTGAATTTACTGTTTGTCCGTATAATCTTCTTCCTTCTGATTGAAAGAACAGACATGTATCTATCGCTTCTTGTACTTCACCACCACATTCTTTCAGAGTTTTTCCTATCTCTCTAGCTTGTAATCTAACAATCTCTTCTTTATGATCCATTAGTAATCGACCCATATTTCCGATTACTTGACCTCGAGTTGGTGCAGGGGTAGATGCCCATTTTGGAAATGCATCTCTTGCTGCCTTCAGAGCAGAGTGAACATCTTCTTTGGTTGATAGCGGGAATTCTCCAAGTTCATCTGAAAGAATAGCAGGATTAGTTGAAACAAATGTGTTTCCGTCTGACGCTAAACATAGATTACCGTTAATGATATTGTACCCTCTGATCTTTGGAGATCCGTTAGGATTGTTCGCCTCAATTACTTCAAACCCCGTCGAGAGTACATGTGCCATGACCCTTGGCAGCCGGCATTAATCCTTCAATGTGGCGAAACACCAATTGAATATTCTAAGTCCTTTAATAACCCCGAAAACAACAGAGATTCAATTGGGGTGGCAAGATGGCGGACGATGGAGAATCAGTTACTTTACGTGTTGCGAAAGCAATACCTAGCGATGTAGGGCATGGTCGGGCCCGCGTCCCTTTCAACAACGACCTAGATCTAAAACCAGGAGACATTATTGAAATCTCAGGAGAAAGCAAGACTGCTGCTGTAGTTTGGAGATGTAGACCTGAAGACGCGAGTCTAGGAGTAATTCGCGTAGACGGGATAATCAGAAAGAATGCTGGAGTGAGTCTCGGCGATCGTGTTGATATCAGGAAAGTGGAAGTCAAAAAGTGCGAACGGTTAGTGTTGTCTCCAGTTATGGCCAAACAACAAAAAGTACGATTTGGTCCCGGAATAGAAGGATTTGCTCGAAGGGGACTCAATAAGAGACCAGTAGTTGCAGGGGATAGAATATTCATTCCCGGAATGACATTGTTTGCTGAGGCTCTCCCATTTGCTATTGTTTCTACTAAACCCAAGGGAATAGTTCAGGTTGCGCCAGAAACGGAAATAGTCATCAAGGAAGAGGTATTTGATGAGGAAGAAGATTCTGGGGCCCAATCTATTGCTTACGAAGATATTGGGGGATTAGGGAATCAATTGCAGAAAGTTCGAGAAATGATTGAACTCCCCCTCAAACATCCGATATTATTTCGTCGTTTAGGAATAGATCCTCCCAAAGGAGTCTTACTACATGGGCCACCAGGCACTGGAAAGACCATGATTGCAAAAGCTGTTGCATCAGAAACTAATGCTCATTTTTCCTCGATTAATGGCCCAGAAATTATATCAAAATACTATGGTGAATCTGAAAAAGCGTTACGTGAAATATTTGATGAGGCGACTCAAAATGCTCCAGCAATCATTTTTATTGATGAATTAGATAGTATCGCTCCAAAGCGTGAAGATGTAACTGGTGAAGTTGAACGAAGAGTAGTTGCTCAACTTTTGACACTAATGGACGGAATGCATGGTCGAGATAATGTTATTGTAATCGGTGCTACAAATCGCCGTGATGCGATTGACCAAGCATTAAGGAGACCTGGTAGGTTTGATAGAGAACTTGAGATTGGAGTACCTGATAAAGAAGGCCGTCGTGAAATAGTAGATATCCATACCAGAGGGATGCCGATTAGTGATGATTTCGAAATAGAGTGGGTTTTGGAAAATTCGTATGGATTTGTAGGTGCGGATATTAATGCTCTAGTTCGTGAAGCTGCAATGAAAGCTTTACGTAGATATTTACCTGAAATAGACCTAGACGAAGAAGAGATCCCTACGGAGGTTCTTGAGAAGATGGAAGTCAAGATGATTGATTTTCGTGAAGCCATTAAGGATATAGAACCTAGCGCATTAAGAGAAATTTATGTTGAAATTCCTGAGGTAGGGTGGGATCAAGTAGGCGGACTTCAAGAAATTAAAGATCGCTTGAAAGAGAGTATAGAATGGCCATTAACTCAACCTGATTTATTCTCTCATTTCGGAGTAAAACCTCCGAGAGGAGTAGTTCTTTTCGGAGCGCCAGGTACTGGAAAGACGCTTATTGCTAAAGCAATCGCAAACGAGGCAAAAGCAAATTTCATATCGGTCAAGGGCCCTGAAATGATTTCAAAATGGGTAGGTGAATCTGAAAGAGGGATTCGAGAGGTATTCAAAAAGGCTAAACAAGCTGCACCCAGTATAATTTTCCTTGATGAATTTGAGTCTATTGCTGGAGCAAGAGTTGAGAATAGAGGAGAAGGAAGTGATGTAATGAATAGGGTTGTAAATCAATTACTGTCTTCTGTGGATGGAGTTGAAGCTCTTGAAGGAGTAATAGTAATCGCTGCAACAAATAGGCCTGAGATGATAGATCCAGCTCTTCTTCGTTCAGGTAGATTTGAACGAGTATTACACGTTCCGCCCCCTGATGAAGCCTCAATCAAAGAAATATTGAAGATCCATACTGCAGAAATGCCTCTAGGTAAGCTTGATCTTTCATCATTTGCTAAGTCGATGAATGGTTATACTGGGGCAGATATTGAAGCGGTATGCAGAGAAGCGGCATTAATTGCAATGAGAGCCGGAAGAAAGAGTATTTCCTCAAAACATTTTGATGAGGCGATAAATAGAGTAAGGCCTACTGTAACTCCAGATATGATGCAATATTACGAGAAATTGCAAGATTTGTTAACCAGCGGATTAGATTCTATTCGTAGAAATAACGATGGTCTCCGAGGTATAGAATCAGTTTGAGGTGTTCAATGCCAGCAACATTCACTCGAGAACTTCTATCTAGAGAAGTTAGAGATAAAAATGGCGATGTTCTTGGGCATGTCGCAGACTTGATTTTCGACACACGTACAGGAAGTGTAACTTTTGTATTAATACGAATTCATTCTGATTTAGACCCTTCTCAGTTACCATGGCCGTCTGAATCAGGAATGATTTCATTGCCCGTTGATGAAATCAGAGAGATATCATCTGTAATTCACCTACATCGTTGAATCATCATTGTACTTTTGCGCATAACCGTCTTAAGGCTTGTATGCGCGTCTGAACATTGCTCCAGTCGATGGAGGGCGAACTCATGGCGATACCGAGCATTTCTGGAGTGGGAAATTGGCTTAGTTCAGCTACTGGGAAAAGAATGATTGCACTGACTTTGTTCTATCTTACACTGGGCCTACTTTTTTCAACCGTTGCAGGGACATATATCACTCGTTCAGAAGTCCATCAAAGTGCATATGGAGAAGATTGGAACGATATGAGTGCATTTAGAGCAGATATCAAGAACCAAGGAATAACAACAACTAGTATTGTAAGTAGTCCACTATTGTTAGAAGAAATCCAGTCTCCTCGTGATACGGTCTTCGTTGTTTCAGGGATTGAAAGAGATACTATTTCGCTTCCTAGATTTAGTGCAGATAGTAGTGTAATTCAGTTAGTTGAAGGATTAGGATACTCTACATCGGAAATTGAAGCAATAAGTAATTTCGTTGAACGAGGAGGAACGATAGTTGTTCTAGATGACTTTGGGTATGCTCAAGGATTAGCTGATGAGTTCGGGCTAGGATACAGCGGCCATCAATTATACGACACTCAAACATGGGATCCTGATTTAGATTTCAATTATGTATGGTTGAATATTACTAACGGTTTCAATTATTCTTCATCATCTGGATCTAGAACCAATACTAATCCTTGTATTGCTGACCAAGATTCAGACGGAACTCCAGATTTTTTAGAAGGAATAGTAGTCCCAACCACAGAAGAATTAGGACTTTGTTCTCATCGTTGGGACTCTATTAGTGCTAAATACAACATGAATCCTGGTTATGACTTGTTACTGAATCAACCTAGTGCTTTTGATAAAGGACAGGCGGGGGAGAATGCAGATGATAATTTGTACCCCATTGGATTCTCAACTCAGGATGCTTACTTGGATACAAATAATGATGGAAAGTTGACTGTAGGGTTCAGTGGAACTGAAGCTGGTTCTGATGAACAAGGACCATTTGCAATGTATGTGAAATATTGTCGTTCAAGGAATTGTGACAATCCTGATTCAGGAAGAGCTTATTTCGTAACAGATGGAAGTTTGTTAGTGAATTCAATTTACGATACTGAAGGAGTTGAGAGTGGAGTATATGGGGAATTCAATAAGACTCCTGACATAAATGATAACCGTCGATGGGCGTTAGATTTGATTGCCGAAGCTCTGATGTCAAATGATGGTAATGCCAGTATATCACCAGATGCTCAAGTTATTTTCGATGAAAGTAGACACCAACAACCTAGTTTTATGGGTGATACATACAATTTACTCTACTACATTCTAATTTACTTCACAAATGATTGGATGGCGATGTTATTGATGTTCTTAGGTTTGTTTGTTCTCTTTGAGTTTATTATTATCAAAAAATTAGATCCTGAACCATGGCGACACGTTTTCAGTATTATTTACTATGGTTATGGAGATTCTCGAAGATACGAATACTATGGAAGGGCTAACAAAATTAAACAAATTCTTTTGACTAGGGTAAGAAATGTGAATTCTTTAACGAGAGAAGAATTCGACGCTCTCCCTGCAAGAGATTTACAGAAGATGGTGAACGACCCGGTGCTGATCAAATTTATTTTTGAAGATCGACGATATTCAATGGAAGAAATAATCGCAGTGATCAAAAGAATTAAGACGTGGGGTCGACGTTAGATGTGGACGAGAAAAGCCTCAATTCTTGGGGCAGGAGGCGTATCGCTCGTCCTCGTGGGAATGATGATGTCTAATTTCCAAATGATGGTTTTTGGTGTCGCATTCGTTGCCTTTCTTGCCGTTAATTCTTGGATTACTGGTCATGGAGATATTCAAGTCGTTCGTACTCTGAGTGCTGATAATTTGTACAAAGGAGATGATTTGTATGTTGAATTAGAAATTACAAATCCTTCTTGGCGTAGAACTCAACAATTGGAGATCTATGACAATGTTCCTCATGAGATGAAGTTACGTAGTGGCCTTAATTACATGCGTGTAAATCTTGGTCCAGGAGAGACAACCCGAGTAAGATATGTTTTGAGATGTCCCTTGAGAGGTCACTATTCTATTGGACCAATTTCGATTAGATATCGTGATTCATTTAATTTATTTTCTCAAGAAATGTATGTCGATCATCGCTCTGATTTGATAGTTTTCCCTCAAGTTCGAGAAATAGAGGAAGCTATGGTGAGAAGTCGTACTCCCAAAATGTATACTGGAGCTACAACATTACGTACTCCAGGTCCAGGTACAGAATTCTTCAGCTTGCGAGAGTATGTCCCGGGGGATCCATTCAAGATAATTAATTGGAAAGCATTTGCTCGAACAGGTCAACTAATTGTTAATGAAAAATGTAGAGATGCTGTCACTGATGTTTTTATTTTAGTGGATAGCAGAGATATTAGCAGAATAGGAACAGTTCTCAAGAATCCATTAGAGGTAGGTACTGTTGCTGCAGCATCCTTAGCTTCATATTTTATCAAACGTAGAGATAGCGTTGCATTAGCAGTATATGATGAACGACTATCTTTCCTACCTCCCGATACAGGTGATAAACAGTATTTCAAAATTTTAAGCAGTCTTGCTGGTGTTGCACCCAAGGGAGCAATGCCTTTACAGGCAGTTACAAATGCCCTTTCTTCTCGTTTTAGTCGTGGTTCACCTGTATTCATTATAAGTGCCCTAGAAGGTGATGGAACCACAATTCCTGCCATTAGAGACCTAGCAGGTAGAGGTCATGAAGTAATTATTTTGAGTCCCAGTAGCGTAGACTTTGAACGTTTAGTTAGTCGTATTCCTAGGACTTCATATGAAGTTCTAAAATTAGAGAGACAAAACAGACTTACTGCATTAGCTGGATTTGGTGCTAGAGTAATTGATTGGATGCCTGATGTTGAATTATCTCAAGCATTATTGCAGGTGAAAATGGGGTGACATGATGGCAGACGATGTTGCAATTCAGGGTGAAGGATTAGAGACATTACATCTCAAGGTCCTTCGACGGAAATGGCAAATTTTAGCCTTGCAAATTACAGCCACAATCTCTTTATTTTCTATGTATATAATGATGACAAGAACATATGGATCATGTGATATAATTGCTCCTACTTCTTGGTGCCCAGCTTTAGACCATACTCTTACTTTGAGTGCTTTACAACAATTCCTTGTTTTACAGCCGGACCCTCTATCATTACCAATCCCAAATTGGATGACTGGAGTAGGAAATTCAGGAGATGGACGGTATTGGATGCCCTTGTTTGTGATTTCTATTCTTGTTGCAGGATGGACAATTCTAGGTTTACAAACCGCTAAATTAAGAAGAAGAGTGAATATGGGAATCCTAGGATTTGCTTTGTTGTATTTAGCAGGCCTATTTTTGATAACGTGGTTAATTGGAATGATATTTAATTTCGAATTATATCTTCCATTTGGTCAAATTGATCCGAACAAAAATCATGTTGAATATCTAGTTGGACCTCTACTATTGTATATTCAGATTTTTATTCTGGTGTTTTATTTCCTTCCAGTAATTTCCGGCTTGCTCGGAATCTGGGGAATGTCAAAATCTAAGATATCTTGGGCAATCGGTTCTACAATAATTTACCTTGGTCTCCATGCACTTTTATCCTACGAGGGTGTTCGTTCCACTATCGAAGTTAATCTTAATGCTCTACCTGTTCAGATCGGAGATGCAACTAAATGGGGTGGATTAATAGCTCCTGAAATTGCTCCATTATTGATTATCAGTTTACTTCTAATGGTATTTCTAGAATCTGGTTTTGCTACTATCCGTTATGTTGAATATGCATTCAAATTACCTGAATCTTGTAAGAAGGACCCGGAATATGTTAGCCAATTTGACAATATTCTAAATGTTCATCTTCAACAAACAGTTGGAGTAACCTTCTTTGTGGGTTTAGTCACTGCTCTAGCATTGAAATTTGATGATTTAATTGTTGACCTTGTATCTATCTTTGAAGGCTCTCAATGGAGTGAACAAGTCAAAGAATCTCTTGAACTTCAATTAACATATGGAACAGTAATTTCTGCAATGATTTTTGTTATATTCATTGCTGGTTTACGATATATTATTCCTTGGCCAAGAATCTCAGGATTAATTGAAAAGGGAATACGGCAAATTAGGGATTAATAGCCTCTATCATCTATCTAGCATTTTTGACATAAGTTCTGCTATTAGTAAAGCAACAAGTGTTCCGGGGAAACATGTAAGGAGAACTATAATTTGATCATTAATGCCAATATTTTGTTGCATTGAAAACCATGAAGTTCCTAGAATGATTCCAAACCCAATAATTAGACATATTATGTTCCATGATCGTTGATTCTTGGATTTCCCTTGGGTTTCTTTTCTACCGAGGAGAGTAATGTTTTCATCACTACTCATTTGACATCACCTTAGATATCTAAATCAGCAAGGTCATCTTCAAGAGAACTTAATGCATCTCTTTCCGATGGATTAGAGGACATAGAAATTCCATTAATTGTGGAATCTCTTTCGCGTTTCATGTTATCAATTGCTCTTACTTGTTCTTCGGTTTCTCTCATTTGCTGTATTTCCTCAGAGCCGATAATCGCAGATGTGGGGACTAATCCCAAATCTGAGCGATTAGAGATACTAACTCCGTGCGTATCTGATGGCTCTTCGAGACGTTCCCAAGTGTTCTTGATGTTTCCCTGTTTTCTTTCTACAGTTTCTTTTTCTCCATCCTTTCTTTCAGGATCCATTTCTTCTAGTGCTCTAGCATCAACTTCAGGACGCTGCACTCCACTTAACCTACCTGTTTCAAAAGGCAACATTCCGACATTCTGAAATTTCCATATTGGTCCATTGAATGACCCTTCATCTCCCGACATAGCATCCAATCTCTTTGACATTCTTTCCAAGGCTTCAATAGTTGAAGCAAGATCTACAGAAGAACCAGCATCTCTCATGTCAGCATCAATGTATATGTCATCGAGAGCAGAACGAATTAGAGATTGGGTTTCAGATGCTATTCTAGGTAATGCTTCAGGCCGATTCATCATTCTTTCAATCGACTCAATTCGACTTGCAGGCATACCAAGATCATTTAGACTTCGTAATACATCTTGCATCTGACTAATTACTGTTGCAGCCTCTTCATAACCTCTGATAATTTCTTCGAGGTCTATCACAACATCAGTTACTATCTGTCCTAACATGTGATGTAACCGTTGTTGTACTGACCATCTAGTTAATCCTCGAACTGCTGATGCAGTTTCTGGAGCTTGTTGTTCTAATAATTCTACTACTTCTGATGAAAGTAGGTATCTAGGTGTTGCTGCAACTTCGTCTACAGTATGTTGGATAATTGCTAATCCTCTTTCGACAGCTCTATCCAGTAGAACCATCGACAATCCTCTACTCCTAGCATTTTCCATTCTTTCTAGTACTGGTTCAAGAGCCTTGAGGCCATCTTCATCAAGTAGTGCTCTTGCAAGGGGTTCTTCTTGAAGACGTGCACGAATACGTTCTGCTTCTGCAATATCGACTAATGCTTGTTCATGAGCATCAGTTAATTCTTCAGCATTAGTTAATATTT
>Ga0160423_10003904_pt1 | contig 12344 bp, 2 predicted proteins | sample CRUFie14St8metaG_FD_108191 | JGI IMG/M metagenome (GOLD analysis project Ga0160423, IMG submission 108191) | Marine microbial communities from the Costa Rica Dome - CRUD Field 142mm St8 metaG | ecosystem: Environmental > Aquatic > Marine > Oceanic > Photic zone | place: Costa Rica: the Eastern... | reverse complement strand
GTCTAAATAAGAAGCCGCTGAATTACCAATTAATTGAGAATCATTTCCTGCACCACCGGAATGCATCATACCCTGATTGTTTGCAAACCAGACTCGTGTACCTTGGATGCCACTGCTGCCGCGATATGCAGTATCATCAGATTCTCCATTAGCTTCGTCAATTACATTCCAACTACCCGAACCTTTTTTACGCCATAGTTGTACTCCATACCATCTTGGAAAACTAGAGTCATAACCAACACTGATATGGACTACTGTACTTATTAGGACTTTAGACTGTATTGATTTAGGAGTTATTTTTATAACAAAACCAACGTCTTCGCGGTTATCAATTGGTGACCACTCTTCAATCCCTTGGTCTTTTTTCACTTTTTCATTGTAATCTTTGTGTTTAATTTGCACTGCCATGCCCTTGGCGATAATAGGCTCGCCTGTACCGGCAGAAAGGGAACTATTATTTACGAAAACACCATCAGTGCAATTAATAGCACCAATAATATCTAAATTATATAATGTTCCAGGAGTTTTACCAATACCAACTTTGCCGTTGTAAACTTCAAGTCCACCATTCAAGCTTAAATCACCATCGATAAAAACATCACCATTCATACTGACATCGCCATTCATGCTTAAATCGCCATTTAAACTTAAATCACCATCAACATTTAAATTACCAGTAATCTTATCGCTATTGATTCTTAAAATTTGATTTTCTCCGGAAATATCAATACCGCTTGGGTCCATAGAGAGACGATATAGTTTGTTATTATTGTAAAGATCTTTTACTAAATCCATAATTATAATATATATATAAATTATAATTATCTTTTAAATTAGATTCGTAGCATTTAAATTAATTACTTATTCTATACTAACTATTCTAAAGCTTCAAGTCTTGAATTTAATGTTGAGAGTGAATCTTATTCTAAAAAAATCGGTTAAGTAATTTCAACCACAATGATAAGTACAACCAATAAAACATGCCATGTATACTTCTTCGCCATTTCCTTTTTTATTATTATATTCATTTTCTGTAATAATGTTTCCATTTTTATCAATATATCTCGTTTTGCAATAGTCTTCGTATAAAATATTTCCATTCTTATCTGTTTTATAAATTAATATTAAATTACCAAATTGGTCTGTTTCATTTACATATGTTGTTTCTTCTGTTTCTTCAATAATATTCATTTCATGTTTTCCTATATAATTTCCACTTTCATCATATAGATCTATATTTTTTTTTTCAATAATTTCTTCGTCATGATATGTAATTTTTTTTACATGTTTTTGTAATGTTTCATCGAAGATAATTTCTTCTCTGGGCACTTTCACCATTTTTTTTTTCTCTTTTTTAATTTTTTTTATCACTTCTTTTTTTTTAATCATTTTTTTAATTTTTTTCTTTATAGTAAAATCACAATCCATAGTTGATTTTGCAACAGTATAATTATATAAGACATTATTATCTTGTAACATACCGTATCCCGGAACATTACTAGATGTTATATAATCACCAGATTGGATATTACCATTTTCACTTATTACCCAAAGAGAACCCTCTCCAACCGAATTTACATAGGAACGATTATCACCAATTTCTTTATCATAAGGTGTATACCAATTACCATTTCTATCATATCGTTCATTTTCATCTTCTTTATAAGATATAATACCAAATACACTTTTATCATTTTTAATTTGTGTTAATGATAATACAGGAAGTGCTTCATTCACGCTTATATTTTCATATATTCCATAACTCATTTGTCTGTATTCATTATTATTAGCAGACGCAATTAATCCAATATAGTTATCATAATTTTTATAATTAATATTATTTATATAACACCTATGTTGACCAGTAAAATTGTTCATTTCTTTTTCACCACTAGATTTGTTTTGAGCACTTTCATACAAAAATCCTTGGACTCCATTGTTATTCCAAAAAAAATATGCCCAATCACGAGTGCCGCCAGCTCCATCATTTGCTCCGTTCGACACTGAATAACTACGCCATTTACCAGTAGAGTGTTTCCAATTGCCTCCCTCCCATCCAGACAAGGCAAAGTACTGAGCATATGAAAAGCCATTCACAGTCACTCCATTACCGTGTGCTTGGAGCTTCCATGAGTTCTCGGGACCGTATACATAACTATTACCATTGTCACTATTATGATGAAAAGCATATTTATTATTTTTGTCCATCAAGTCTGGACCATGATCAACATTACTGTAATGATATCGCCCAGTTGTTAAATTACCTGTAATTTCAACTCCATCGTTTTTTGTCTCTAGACTACTACAGCTAATATTACCAGATGTAGTTATATCTCCAATAACATGTAGTTTATTTGTTGGATTACTTGTTCCAATACCAACATAACCATTTTCTTTTATTCGTAGTTTTTCTCCACTACTACTACGGAATGATAATTCTCCAGATGCTCGTCCTAGTTCAATATTATATGTTTTATCTGATGATGGTTGCTTGAGTTGTAAAAGAGCAAGTGTATCATTTTCAATAATAATTTTTCCTTCATTTCCACCATCTTTTACGTGTAAATTACAAGCAGGTGTAGTTGTTCCAATACCAACATTACCAGTGCTAGTAATTCGCATTTTTTCTGTTAAACTTAAATTAATAAAACCAATACCATCAGCACTATTATCTGGATACTTCCAACCAGTAGCAGTGTAAAATCCAATGCCGGTTCTACCACTTTGTGTTGTAGCAGTTGACGATTCCATAATAGAAGAAATTTTTGCACTAGTATTTAATGTATTTTCAGCACCTCTAGGATTTGTATCATGTTTAAATAATATATTATTTACAACTGTTTCAGATTGTTCGTTTTCATTAAAATTTGTAGAATTAATGAGTGCTAATGAACCATCAGCAACCTCTAATTTTTCGTTGGCAGTGTTAGAGCCAATACTTACGTTTCCGATGTTATTAATAATAAATTTTTCATTATTATTATTATTTTTTACAGTGAAATCTTGATTAATTGTGTTGTTGATATCTCCATTCATATTAATATTTCCGTCAATAGTAGTGTTTCCTAAATGATTCACATTTCCACTGATATCAATGTTGGAACTTACATCAATATCACCTGAATTATTAATATTCAAGTAATTACTATTGTTAGATACACGAAAACTACCAGAAACATCTAGATTTCTTTCAGGGTCTTTTCCGCAAATACCAACACGGTCTTTTCCAGAGAGTTTTAGAACTTCATATAGTTTTCTACCATTTGTTCCGTAGCTGTCTTCACCAATAAGATTAAAAGTGAAAGCCCATGTGTCTCTATCAATAATATCATCATGAATCAGACCAAATTGACCACATTTTTTAACATAATTTGAATTATAAGAAGAAAATGGACTTGCTTCAAATTGTATACAACCAGCAAGGCCTCCTGTATTACTACAATTACCATGCTCGCTAATCACAATATTTCCGGCATTAGAAAGATTATCATCGAAATCAGTGTTTGCTAAATTATTATCAGGTCGTTGTTGTTTTGACACTATTAAACCAGTGTTGTTGCAACTATCAATAATAATAGTTTCAGAAGAAATACTGACAAAATTATTATTTCTATTATTAGATGTAAAAAATGCATTTCCGCAGGTATCAATGTTAATATTTCCAATTCCTGAGATATTAATGTCTTTTGGTGTAATATTAACTGCATCATTTTCAGTTTTGTTATTGACTGTTATTGACTTTGTTATTTCAGCAGTTCCATCTGTCTTTATAATTGTTCTACCTAATCCAGAAATATCAATACCACCTGTAATATCCAAGTTATATGGTGTAGTAATAAATGTTTCGTTAGAAATATCAACTACAATATGTTGTTTAATTGTTGACATATTATTATATATAATAGTAATAATATGTATTTATTTAATTTAATTTAAATACTTTTATTTAAGTAATCGTGATAGTATTACACAAATTACTAATTATTTTGTAAGTTTATAATTGCTGCTTCTAGTGCTTCTAAACGACTCTTCATACTATTATTTTCTTCTAATAGTGTTGTAATTTCTGTTTGCATTGTTTCTTTTTCTGTATTGAGTGCATCATTCTTCCTAGACAATTCTTGAATGGCACTATGATGTAATGCAAATATTTGTGCCTTATCTAATGTGTGGAAGTCATTAACCTCTTTTCCGTAAAAGAATACATTGTTGTATCGTTCATCTATTGCTTCAAATGTGTTGTTGCTTGATGGGTCTAATGCAAGATTTTTTATGGTTTCATCGTTGCCACTCAGGTCATTGCTGAAATAGAAACGGCATCGTCCAGTGTTATTGCTACTCATGTCTAAATCCGGTATTTGTAGTTTCCATTTTGGATGCCACTCCTCAATAACAATACCACTTGGGTCAACATGCTCTGTACCTGAGGGGCCAACAACCCGAACTGCACTGGGGTCCATGATTTGGTTTCCGGATTGGTCCAAGACAGGATTACCAGAACTATCCAATAGTGGTCCCTCTTCATAACTTACAGTTTCAGTGTATGTAGTCTTAGGTTCATAACGAATCGTGCTGTAGCTGCAATCAATCCAAATGGGTTGAGTAATTATTCGCATTTCATCCGGTACTGTATCTGTAATTATATTAACAGCATTAGGAAGAATATTTTTTACTTCTTGTGCTAGAAAACCAATGGTTTTTCGAGGTTGCATTCTTGTGGGTTCAATATAGTTGTATTCATAACTTTCTATTGAATTAACTTGATTTAATGCGGTATCATCCGAAACAAGTGAAATATCAGTTTTAATTCTTTCATCACTTGCTAATAAATATATATACGCCATAACATTTCTGTCTACTTTGAGACCTATTTGCTGTGTTGTAGAACTGTGGTTATTCTTAAATTGAAGAATATCTCCAGTTGTGCTTCCCACCCAGGAATAACCACTGACACTAGGATTAGCGTGTCCTGCTATATGTAAAGGACATATAGGATTAGTCGTTCCAATACCGACGTTGCCATTACTATTAATTCGCATTTTTTCATTACCTTGTATATCAAATGAAAAGCTGTTTTGTGGATTTATATTTATGCCATTGGTTCTAAAATCGGTATAATAACTACTATTACCTGAATAAGTTAAACGCATTGCAATTCCATTTCCATCACTATAAACTTCTAATGGTTTTGCTGGATTAGTTGTACCAATGCCGACATTTCCGCCTGTATAATATGCCTTACCAGTGCCACTTGTAAAAGCACCACTGCTAAATAAAGAACCATTTTTATATAGATTGCCTGTGAAATTAACATCTCCAGCAACATCTAATTTATAACTGGGAGTAGTATCTCCAATACCTACTTTACCGTCTCCATCAATATTTAAAGCCCATGTTCCTGCACCTATACCTGTTCTTTTATAGATTCTAAACTGGCCTCCTTCAGCAGAATTTAGACCCCATTGTTGGGCATTACCACTATCTGCTAAACATTCTAATTCAATCCACGCAGAAGAATTAGCAGCAGTATTTGAAACTTTTAATACTTGTCCAAGTGTTCCAGCAGAACGAATATGTAATGGCGTATCCGGTGAAGTAGTTCCAATACCAACTTTTCCAGAACTGCGATAAACATTTCCATTAGATTCACTCCAGAAACTAGGGTTAAATTCACTGCCGTTTTGATATAAAGTGCCGGTAAAATTAACATCTCCAGAAATATCTAAATTATATTGAGGGTCAACACGATTAATACCAACTTTTGTATTACTTGCATCATTTATAAATGTAAAATCTTGGCTTCCGTTTTCCCAGAAACGGAAATGCCCTGTTGTATCGTTACTACTTGAACCAATCATAACTTTTTTCGTTCCATTGCTGTCGTACCACGCAATATCATTAGTATAATTAGCGTTTCCACTTCCTGAATGAAATTGTAATGCATTAGTTGCATTTGTCCCTGGCTTAACAATAATTGGACCATTATGAACTTCTAATTTACCTGTAGGGTCATTTGTTCCAATACCAACATTTCCACTATTATAATGAATTTTAACACCAGATTGGTCCCAAACATTGCCAGCAATAGCAGTATTAATTTGTGTCTGTATATTATCACTCACACCGTCTAATTTGGATAATTCTTCATTTGTAATTGTAAAATTACCTCCACCAATATCAATATTTCCATTCATGTGTATATCGCCACTAACATTTACATCATTTGCATGAATTGCATTGATTTGTTTGGAAGCAGAACCAATATTTGTTAGGTTATTATTGACTGGAATAACATCACCTGAAATGGTTCCGTTAGTATCAAAATTTAAAGAGCCTTGTATAGTTTTAATTCCACTAATTGTTTCATCTCCTGTTTTTCCAACTTTTGCAGCAATATCAGTATTTACTGTTGTAACAAAATTTGCGTTGTCTCCAATCGCATCGGCTAATTCAGCAATAGTATCTAAAGCAGCAGGCGCATCACCTTTTAAAAGATTAAATTGAGTTTGGATATTACTACTAACGCCACTTAAATGTGCTAATTCATCGATTGTAATATTTGTAGCACTGCCTAAAGTATTTGTAGGTTGTAATGTTAAATTATTAATGGAAATACCATTTGTATCATTTAAAATAATTTTATGTGTTCCAGAGATGTCAATGTTAGATGAATCAATCGCAACATTATTAGTATTGGTGGTAGTGTCAGTAATTGCAATGCCACTTGGGTCAATTTCAAGTTCCATCTATATATAAAATTAACATATTATTAATTTTATATCATTTCTTTAATTAATCAACACTTTGGAATATACCAACTTATTATTAATTATTATTTTGTAATGCAAGAACTGCACTTTCTAAAGCTTCTAAACGACTTCTTAATTCGTTGTTTTCACTTTGAAGAGCATCATTCTTCCTAGATAATTCTTGAATTGCACTGTGATGAAGAGCAAATATTTGTGCCTTATCTAGTGTGTGGAAGTCATTTACCTCTTTTCCGTAAAAGAAAACATTGTTGTATCGCTCATCCATTGCTTCAAATGTGTTGTTGCTTGATGGGTCTAATGCAAGCTCTTTCATGATTTCATCGTTGCCACTTGGGTCATTACTGAAGTAGAAACGGCATCGTCCAGTGTTATTGCTACTCATGTCTAAATCCGGTATTTGTAATTTCCATTTTGGATGCCACTCCTCAATAACAATACCACTTGGGTCAACATGCTCTGCACCCGAGGGGTCAACAACCCGAACTGCACTGGGGTCAATGATTTGGTTTCCGGATTGGTCCAAGACAGGATTACCAGAACTATCCAATAGTGGTCCCTCTTTATAAGTGACAGTTTCAGTGTATGTAGTTTTAGGTTCATAACGAATAGTGCTGTAGCTGCAATCAATCCAAACAGGTTGAGTAATTATTCGCATTTCATCGGGAATAGTATCTGTAATTAATCCTACTGCATTTGGTAATACATTCTTTACTTCTTGGGCTATAAATCCCGTTGTTTTTATTGGATTTCTTCGTATGGGGTCAATATAATGATATTCACATGTTTCTATAGCATTGACTTGATTTAATGCTGTTTCATCATTAATAAGTGAAATGTCTGTTTTGATGCGATTATCTGATGGTGCTACATAATATTTGGCACGTATTACGTTGTCACAATATAATGATAATCTAGATATTGTTGCCAGAGAAATACCATTAGGGTTGTTCCAAGAGTACTGCCCTGTGCTCTGGTTAATTCGATGTTCTGAGACCCAGCTCACATAGTCAGCGTGGTTTGAAGTTCTGAGCATATAATAATAAGGTCCTCCTGAATCTGCTGCAGGAGTGGGCCATCCAGATGAGCCAAGTTCATTATACCCATTAATATGTAAAGGACATATAGGATTATTTGTTCCAATACCGACATAGCCATTATTGCTTATTTGCATTTTTTCACTGCTACCAACTAAAAACCTATATACTTTCTCTGTGCCAGTGGTATTAAAATAAAGGTCACCATTGGAATTTGTATACATATAGTTTGAATTACTTCCACTTTTGATTTGTAATGTAGAAGACCAATCAGTGGTTTCAAGTAAAAGTCTTCCCATCACTCCCGAACTTTGAGAACCTTTAATATGAACTTTATAACCATTCGCAGGACTAGTGGTTCCAATGCCAACACCACCACTTCCACGAGGCTTTAAATTTAAATGTTGGTCAGTGTTATATCCAGTAGCATATATAGTATTATGACCAAAACCAATACCTTGTGAAGCATTACTATGACGAAACTCAATACCATTTGAATCAGCATTCATGTCGGCTGTTACATATAATGGAGCATCTACTCCATGGGTGCCAGTGCGGGCAGCGCCAACAATATCTAATTTATTCGCAGGATTAGTCGTTCCAATACCGACATTTCCACTATTATAATATGCATTGCTTCCTAAAGTTTGAAATGCACCACCATTAAATTCAACACCATCTTGATAAAGAGTTCCTGTGAAATTAATATTTCCACTAACATCTAAATCATAACTTGGTGTGCTATTATCAATACCAACATTTCCATTATAAACACTGATAGTTCCATCAGTTGGTGGAATGTATGGTGAGCCACCAGACCAAATTTCACTAGCAGTTATTGAAGACATTGGTGCAGGTCTATACGCATCATATTGTGAATGTGCGCGATTAAGATATAAAGTAGAATTAACACTTAAATTACCAAGTCTTGAACCCCACCTAATAGTATAATAAATTGTGTCATTTGTATTTGGTGAATCTAAGAATGATGCGGTAACATTTGCAATTAAAGCGTCTTCTGTTGCACTACTCTCAATACCAGAAGTGTTAGAAAACCAACATTTTGTTCCACCATTATTTGCTAATGTAGTTGTTCCTAAAGTTTCTCTTGTATCATCACCATTAGCTTCTGTAACTTCTAACCAACTACCAGAACCAATTTTTCGCCACAGCCTTGCTCCCCACCACCTTGCATCGTGAGAATTACTCATTATCATACCAATATGAACAGTAGTGTTAAGCATTACCTTTGAATTAGCACTTGTTGGTTGTATTTTTACAACAAAACCAGTATCTAAATCATCATCAATCGCGTCCCAGTTTGCATTATCTTTCATAACTTTCTTTTTGTAGTCTTTGTGTTGTGTTTGAATGGTCATGCCATCATGAGGAACAAAACTATTTACAGTTGTCTTTTCGCCGATTGCTTTGATTTCCATTCTGGGCTTAATTACTTGTATTGTTGTTAGTGTTTCACCATGACCGTTAGTATAAGAACCATTGTCAACCCTATATTGTGCCGAATGATACATGGTTGTTCTAGGTGGGTTTGGATAACCGGTTACTTCAATTTTAATTTCTTTATTAGAATTCCAATTTAGTAATTTAGCTTCAGAAACATTATCTTCTGAACCAATATCAAAAACAGCAGTTAATACAACAACAGCGTCATGATTGGCAGAACCACCTTCGTGATAATCATAATTTGTTATGATACTATTATCAAGTTTTAATCGCATTGATGCTACGAAACTACCTGAATTTGTTCCATTACCAAATTCAGTTCCACTCATATGAATATGCAATTTATATATAACTTGTTTTGTGCCATTTGGTGGTTTATATGAAATTTTACTACCAGTTAATTCAGCCCAAGCAGAACCATCTTCGCATGGTTGGGGTTGTATCACATTAGGTAGAGTATATGTTCCTGATATAGCTTCAACTGTTCTGCCATCACATACACCCGCAATGGTTTCTAAAGTTTGTCCTTTAATAACATTTGTGACACCTGCTTGCTCAACTATAACATCGCCAAACATTTCTAATTCAGCTATAGCTAAATAGCATAAATTGCTTGTGCCGTATTTTCCATAAACTTTGCTAACAGCATAACGGATATATTTATATTCTTTGTTTGCATTAATAGTAAATTCTTTCCATTTAGGTGTATCACCATCAAAAAACGCACTTTGTTGTGTTTCATTTAAATCATTTCCTATTTGTACCCATGTTGAGGCATCATTACTACCAAATAGTTTTGCATTTGTTGGAATAGATTGTTTGTGTAAATTACCTCCACTATAAGATGAACCCATCACGCGAATTGATGATATCTTAACTTTTGAAATAAATTCCCATTGCATCCAATGAGCATTATATCCAGAAGTTGATTGTACAGTTCCATTCCATCCAATATAGTCGCCATTAGCATCAAAAATAGAGCTACTATTTGCATAAGTAGTGTGATACATATTTTCACCATCATAACTATAAATACCTTTATCGTCTGTTAAACCTTCTGGTCGTCTTTTATCGTTCCAACTAGTAAGTTCATCCACAGGAAAGGTGAATGCTTTAATATTAGCTTTATCGTGTGTAACTCGAATGCCTTTACTATTTGCTACAACAAGTGTGGTATTATTTACTGATTTACCGACACTGTTTAATGCTTTGATTGTGATGCTACCTGCCTCTTTTGGCCATGCTGATGTAAAGTTTGTCTGTTCAGCATCTCTTGTACCAGCGCCGATATTTTCATTAGTCTGAAATGTTAAAACATCACCTTCTTTAAAGTCATAATAAATAAAAGAAACACTGAAAATACCGCAATCTGCAGCAGGAGCTTCTTTATCTCTTTTATAAATTTCTGTGCCATTTCTAGTAACAGTTAATCTAGATGCACCATTTCCGGGACCACATTTCCATCCTTGTATAATAACTTCTAATTCTGTTGGAGTATCTTTTGGAATTGTAAGACTTGTAACATACGTTCCATTAGAATTTGTTTGTGGTGTTTCAGTGATAAAATTATTACCTTTGAAAATAGAATTTTTTGTAGTAGAATTTTGGACATTTGGGCCAGTATAATATTTAAATGTTGTGTAGATATTCATAGTACTTAATGAGTTACTTACAGAACCAGTTGCCACATCAGCATGGAATAATAATATATCTCCGCTAGCAATGGCATTAGTTGGAATGTTATAATTTACACCATCAATAGAAATAGTTGACAATTCGGTGCCACCTGAGCCTGGATTAGCTGAAACTGATGTACCACCACCTGCGGGGGCATCAACAAATTCAATTGCATTTCCGCCAGAATTAACTGCTAAATATTTACTAGCGGTTAATGATGCAGGTGTATCTGTTAGTCCTAAGAAAGTTGTAGGTTTTGAATCAACGTAGTTTTTAGTTGCCGCATGATTACTATTTGTTGGTTCTGTTCCAAGAATGAGTGTTCCTGTTGTTTTAATATCACCAACAACATCAAGTTTTTCACCTGGAGATGCAGAGCCAATACCGACATTGCCGGAACTGCGATAAATATGATTTCCAGCAATTTCAGTCCACATATTTGTTGCAACAGCGGATATTGTGCCATCTCCAGCGATTGTAATACCAGAACCTTGTTTTACGCCACCAAGTGCTGAATCGGTTGCAGCAGGTAAAACATAACCAGCATCAATATCTTCGTCAAAATCGGCTAGATTATCATTATATAAATCACCGATTTCTTTAGCATTGCCTGGACCTTTACCGGCAATATTTAATGATTTTGCATATTCTAACAAATGTTCTAATTTAAGTTCGCTTGGATTAGTAAAGTCCCCGAAACCATGATTTAATAAGTAAGCTGCTGCTCCAGCAAAATTACCACCTGCATTAGCAATAGATTGTGGTATTTGATTAACTTTGCGCTTTCTGAATTTAATTTTGCCATCAGCAATACTTACTTTATGTTTGTCACCAATCCACAAACTATTATCACTCAAGAATAAATGTCTAATTTTATATTCAGCAGAACCAATATCATATTGTGCATTACTTGATGGTAAAATATGACCACCAATTTGAATTCCTCCATTAACATCTAATTTAGCAGAAGGATTAGTTGTGCCGATGCCAACATTTCCACTTGATGACAAAATGACATCATTTCCACTGCCTTCCCATACTGCAGTAGAAGCACCCGTATTTGTGTCTGCGACAAGAGATGTAAATTTCATTGAAGCTGCCAAGATTTTGCCATTAACTTGTAATTTTTCAGTTGGGTCGCTTGTGCCAATACCAACATTGCCGGCGTTATAATAAAGTTTATTATTAGAACCTTCACTCCAGGCTCCACCTCCTCCTCCGCCGCCACCGCCGCTACTACTGGACACATTACTACATATATCAATCTCTCCACTGCTATTTATCATTAATACCTTGTTATGGTTTGAAGTAGAGTCAAGAGATGCTACTTTAATTGTATTTCCTTCAATACTACCAGATGCTTTAATATTACCTGCAACATCAAGTTTTTCACTTGGTG
>Ga0160423_10003903_pt1 | contig 12346 bp, 6 predicted proteins | sample CRUFie14St8metaG_FD_108191 | JGI IMG/M metagenome (GOLD analysis project Ga0160423, IMG submission 108191) | Marine microbial communities from the Costa Rica Dome - CRUD Field 142mm St8 metaG | ecosystem: Environmental > Aquatic > Marine > Oceanic > Photic zone | place: Costa Rica: the Eastern... | reverse complement strand
TTCCTGTAGACGTCCAGCGTCTAGTTCGTCTTGCTCGATGTTGTTGATGATGTTGTGTACTGCTACCTTCATCTTCAGACCCCCTGCTTGCTAGATGTACTAACGTAGGTTATTTCGTACGGGTGCTCAACCTTATCAGAGCCACGGGTAGCATCACGGAACCTGACCAGGCGCTTTGCAGGACCTGGTAGGCTTCCCTTAACAAGTACGTAATCTGAGTTGACTTCCCCATAGTGCAAGAAGCCACCAGATGGTGTGATTGCCTTATCTTCTGCGGAAGCGATTGACATAATTCTCTTGTTGTATTCTGTGCGCTGGTGGTATCCTGTTTGACCACCTTGTCTGATTGTCTTACGGACATATCCAGTACCGAAGTCACCCATGTTACCATGTTGACGGCGCTTCTTTGAGTTCTTGTGAGACTGAAGTTTTCCACCGAATCTTCGGATAACACCTTGCCAACCATATCCCTTGGTAACACCAATTGCATCGACGAAGACTCCTTCGTTGAATACGTCATTGATTGAAATCTCTTGGCCCATGTTTTCCTTTGCCCACTCTAACTTAGCGGCTGTATCGCCACCTACTAGTCCCAATTCCATGACCTCAGGAGTCTTGGAGGGAGTACCAGTGATTGAGTGTGGTTGAGTTGCTGCGATAATTCTGACTTCGACTAAGTCAGCGTTTCCTAGAGCCTCAAAGTGCTTATCTGCGTCGTGAACTTTCATTGCATTGCTATGCAATCTTCTGAATAATTGAGGGAATGCTTCTGAAATTTGTTCTGCATTAACCCAAGCTTCGCCTGCGGCTTGTTTGCCGTAGGGTGTCATCTTGTACCCACGAACGCCAAGTACTCTCATTTTTGGTACTTCAACGACTGTAACAGGAACTCTGACTTCCTGTCCTGCGCTGACGGATCTTGGGTTTAGATCACGGGCCATGACGTGGGTCATACCTGCCTTCCAGCCGGCGAATCCCTGTACACGCACCTCGCTCGCATCGGTTTCTGGCCACGACTTGACGTGTCCGAAGTGGCGTGCAGACCGCTTGCGCGGGCTAAATGCCATACTACCACGTCTTGGGTGACTTCTCTTTGCCATATTTTCGGCCTCCTATGTTTCAATACTCTGCATTGGCCCCCCGATAAAGGGGCATACAGAGGCTGTCAAGGCTAGGGAGTTGCCGTGACACCGGCTTCCAGTCCACGATTGGGACCGGGAGTAATGGGGTGCTGTGCATTGCCCACAGTGTCTGGCCACTCGCCTATCGAGCAGGTTGCCGACTTACCTCCCATATATGAGTGGTTCGGTTATGAACGATGTATAGGCCGCCTAGGCTACTATCGCAATAAACGGTCTTCAAGACTTTTGGTTTGTGAGTGAAAGTTAGCGTTTGTCTGATGCAAATCCTCTTGACCCCCCGCCTCACAAATTACAGATATGAAGCCCATGTTATCACACCCTCGTCTTCGCGAAGGTGTAGAAGCAAGGGCTTACCAGTTACTCGCAGCAGAGCAGGCAATATCAGGTTCAACGTTACTTGTTATGCCCACTGGTTTGGGGAAAACTGCTGTCCAGTGGATGGCAATGGCAAGTTTCCTAGAAGGTAAAGGCAAGATTGTTCTCGTTGCTCCAACAACTGGATTGGTTGCACAACAGGCTAGAATGGCAAGGGAATTTATCGACTTGGATGAAGAGAAAATTGTAACTCTGACGGGAAGTGATAGACCTGTCAAAAGAGAAAAGATATGGAAAGATGCTAAGATTGTGATGGCTACTCCACACGTGATTCGCAATGACGCTAGAAATGGAAGAATATTGCTTTCGGAAATTGATCTTCTGATTGTAGACGAAGCGCACCACGCCACTGGTTCTGATTCAATGGCACAATTAGGAGACCTGTATCTAGAAGCCTCATCTAATGCAATGATATTGGCAGCAACTGCCTCCCCTGGAGTAAAGGCTGGCAAAGTGCTAGAAATAATTCAGAGGTTAGGCATTGAAAGATTACACGTAACAAAGAGAGAGGATGATTTAGTTCAGCCTTACATTACCTCAATGGATGTGATAAAGCACCATTTGAACCTACCAAGCGAGTTAACCGAGATAATTCGACCCCTCAGAATACTAGAGGCTGAAGAATCTGAATTTTTGATACGTTCAGGCTTTTTGATTAGCACTGGCAGAATAACAACTGCTGCTATCGAAGAAGCCCATCGCAGAGCTAGTGCAGCAATTGGAAGAGGAGATGCAAGAGGATATGACGCCGCTAAGAGAATCGGAGATATGAGAAGATTGCATAGGCTTATCGATTTACTCGAAACTCAGGGACTGAGAGGCGCGATAAATTATCTTGAAAGAGCAAGGAATGATAGAGATCGCAAAACTAAAAGGTTCCTGTCTCTTTCTCCTGTTGCTGATTTGTATCTAAACCATAAGGATAGCAAAGAGCTGCACCCAAAACCTTCACTTGTCACAAAATTGGTGAACAATGGCCTTAAGGATAATGGGAAAGTAATCGTATTTACAGAGTACAGAGATACAGTTGATAATGTCATCAATATTCTTGAAGCAAATGACTCGATTAAGGCTGGAAGATTTGTCGGTCAGGCAAGCAAAGGTAGCCAAATTGGAATGAAACAAAAGGAGCAACTCGAACAATTAGAGCGATTTAGAAATGGCGAATTGAATGTCCTGGTCGCTACGAGTGTTGGAGAAGAAGGACTAGACGTTCCCGCTGCAGACAGTGTAGTTCTATACGAACCGGTACCTAGTGCAATAAGGGCAATCCAAAGGCGTGGAAGAACCGCTAGACAGAGAGATGGGGACGTTCATATCCTCATCGCTAAAGGAACTCGTGACGAGTATGTACAGCAGGCAGCAATGAAGCGTGAGCAGTCGATGTATAGAACATTGGAGTCTTTGCAAAAACAATCAAGATTGCCAAAAAGGGCGGCTCCTAAATCAGACGTCTTGAAAGACTTCAAAGTCGATGGAAAACGTGTGGATTCATTCATCAGTTTAGAAGAAAAGAGGCTGTATAGAAAGAAGGAAGTTATTTCAAAATCTCCGAAGACTCCCACGAAAGAGAAACAAGAGAAGGTTACGTTGGCAAATAGGCCTAGAAATCAAAAATCCTTAGCTGATTTCGCCACTACTCAGAAAATAACTGAACAGAATTGGTGGAAACCTGTATTGGATGGCACAATCACTTCCTCAAGACAAGTCGAAGCGAATGCATCAGAGGCTGCAAAAGCCGAAGCTTTAGCACACAGTCTTGAAAACGAAGATCACTGCACTATCACGATTGACCACAGGGAAGGCAACTCTACTCTTCCTTCAATGCTGAAATTAAGAGGTCATGAAATCAAAATCGAATCATTGCCAGTTGGAGATATTAGAATCTCGGACAGTGTTCTAATCGAACGTAAAACAGCAAGGGATCTCGTTGACTCAATAATTGACGGACGTCTAGTAAACCAGGCAAGGAAATTAAAAGATGCAGCCCAAAAACCACTCTTAATTGTCGAATCTTTAGAAACTGAGAGACTTCATCCTAATGCAGTACAAGGAGCGATGGCTTGGATAACTCTCGACCTAGGCCTACCTGTACTAATGACCGGCTCGCCCGAGCAAACAGCAAGATTTGTTTCTGTTGCTGCAAAAAGAGAAGCAAGGATTCTAGATCTATTGATTGCGAGTTCTAGAAGGACTCATCTCCAACCAGAAGAATCAGCAATAAAGGCAGCTTCTGAAGAGATTTTGGCAATAATTAGCGGTGAGGAAAACGAAGGAGAACTTTCTAGAAAATGGGACCAGGAGGTGGTGACTAAACGGGTCAACATCCTTGCTGAGCTTCCTGGAATAGGACCTGTTACCGCAACTAAAATTATGGATGTGGCGGGAAATATAATGGGCCTTTGTAATTTAAGTGAGCGTAAACTTACTTCAATAGAGGGAGTCTCCTCAATACAAGCGAAAGACTTGTTCAGATTTTTGCACGGTTAATCAAGATCCGATTATCATTGCACGAGTTTTCAATTGCGCAAATCTATCCGGGAAATGGCCCAGTGCAAATGCGATAATCTCAGTTAGATTGACTGCTGGGATGTTTGTGTCCATATTTGCAACCCTTCCTGCTTTACCTTGGTACGAGTCGAGATTTGCGTGAGACAATGTGCAAGCGCTGACAATGACTTGTGCGCCAGCTCTCTTTGCATCATTAAGTACTCTTGCAGTCATTTTCATTACAGAATCACCCAGAGATAGCAAGGAGGGGTTTCCTACACTGGATGTCTTTGATTTGTATTCGACTGGACGGCCGCCTAATGCTTTGATTAACTGCTCCATGTAGTTTGGATTCCACGGGTCATCTCCACCACATGCCCCTTTCTTTTGCATGTGTGGGCCGTAGTAACATGCTACATCCATATCCAAAGGATTAATCACGGCATCCTCTACTTTATCCAATCCAATCTCATCAACCAGTACGTGCAATAAATGATTGGTTGTAATTTCATCAGCGTTAGCAGTCATGCCTGATGTCTTAGAAAGAACGGTGTTAGCGTTTGCTAGCGCAATGGGGTCATTACGGAATGTTTCGAGGGCATCGTGCAGTATCCCTTGTGCAGATGCGCAAGCAGTAATTACATCGTGGCCGTTTTTCTCTGCAAGTGCGATGTTTCTAGCATTTAGAGCAAGTTGTAGATCCTTGTTTCCCTGTTTTATTACATTACCACCATCGCTGTTGTATCCAACAATCTCTACAAGTTCAATTCCTAGAGTTTTGCATAGTGGTTGAATTGTGTCTTCAACCTCATACGAAGATTGACGAGCGACATTTCCGGGGTAATAGGAATACTTAACCAAAAAATCACCTCAGAACCTTGTGTCTAATTCATTGAAAATTGCGACAACCTCGTGGTGATTTGCGACCTTACCGTTGAACATGTTTGGAATTTTACCAATTCCAGCCGGAGGTACAAGCATACCTTGGAATCCACGCATTATTGGACCACCGTTTCGAGTAAAGCCAAGCATCATTCGCAGTGAGACGCCGTTCATGATGTTTGATCCTAGACCAAGTGGCCCTAGAACTGAGCGATAGAGTGTTGTTTCGTTGACGTTTCCTGACATCTTCACAGAGCGAGAGTAGTTCTTGACAAGTCTTCCACTCCTGCCAGTAAACTTGTACTCAGCGAGTAGACGTGCTCTTGCTTCGTAGAGTGCATCAGCAGCTTGCGCTCCATCGATTCCATGCCTTTGAATTGAGGAAATGTCTGCCTCATCCCAAACACCACCTTTGCGCTGCATCAACTCAAACATCTTCTTCACGTGCTTTGCGCCTGAGCGTGGGTCTTGAGTTCTAACCCATCTCTGCAGAGCAATTCCTGGTCCAGCGTATTCGTCATCTACGTCGTAAGTATCAGACATAGAATTGATTAACTGCAGTGAACCAACATCCGCAAGAGTGTGTAGCATTGTGGCATCAGCAGAGGTCATTATGCCCATTGCAGCTCCCGAAACTAACTTCTCACCCTGGCGTGGGTCTGCTTCGAGCCATGGCTTCGAATTAGCACGCTCAGAATCGTATCTATCATAGGAAACCATCAGGTCTTTGATGATGTCATATCCGGGAATTGGCTCGATAGAGAGAGTGTCTCCATCTGATACCAAATCAGAAATCCTAGTAGTGTCCGCAGGCAGAATTCTACCATTTGCCTTGACACCTGTTAGCGGATCTTGTCCAGCAATGGAACCGCTTCTGAAAGTTAGTGAACCATCAACTTCTCTCTTAACTGCTACTAGTGCATCTTCAATTGATGCGTGGCCAGGCAGGGCAACTGCTACTGTGTCGTAACCCGACTCTGCCAGAACAGGGTCGTATCTGAAGATGCGCATAGTGATTGAGATTATGTCTTGCTCGACCTTTCCGGGGCTGAAATCCCCTACGTCTGCTTCTTCTTCGTCACCTGCACCGTAAGCAATCATTGCTTCAAGCAGGTCTTCATGGAATGTTCCAGAAGAATCAACGCATGCAATCTTGGACAGAGCCAATGGAGCCCATTCAAGCCAAGGCGGTTCGTAATCTACGTCACACAACTTGATTTCTTCAATACAAGTTGCTCCAAGTGCTTTGAATTTCTCATCCCAATCAAGACCTGCCTTACAGAACTCATCGTATGAGGTGTCGCCTATTGCACAGACAGAGAAATGTGTGTTGGATAGTGGAGGGTTACTTGCTACTGTTGCATTCCATAATGCGTCAGCGTTGTCAGGCATCTCGCCTTCTCCCCATGTTGATGTAATTATCAAGACCCTCTTGTGGGCTGAGAAATCGGCTGAATTGTAGCCATCCATGTCAATCACCGTTGGCTCTAGACCATAGTTTACTGCCATCTTTGCAGTCTTTTCTGCAAGACCTGCAGCGTTTCCAGTTTGTGAACCAAAGAAGATTGCAAGGCTTCTGTCTCCACTCATAATTTCTCCGAGTTCGCCCGCATCTGCGCTAGTCACTCCTGTCGAGGCGGGGACTACTTCATCGCTAGATTCAGAACTTACCACAGCTTCTGTACTTGCTGCACCCCCATCAACTGCTGCCATAGCAGGAATAACTGCGTCCGCCCACTTGGACCACTCCGGCTCATAATCCACATCGCAAAGTTGGATAGGATGCACTCTAGATGCTCCTAATGAAACAAATTTCTCATCCCAATCTATGCCAGCCTTACAGAATTCATCATATGATGTATCACCAATTGCACACACTGAAAAACTAATTCCTGACAAACTAGGATTGGATTCACCAGTTGCAGTCCATAGGTCTTCAGCATTATCCGGCATCTCGCCTTCACCCCAGGTTGATGTAATAATTAAAATGCGTTTGTAATTGGCAAAATTAGACGGATCGAAACCATCCATGTCTATTACTTTGGGAATAAATCCCACTTTTTTTGCCATCTTTGCAGTATTGCCCGCTAATTCCTCTGCATTACCGGTTTGGGAGCCAAAGAAAATAGCCAATTCCGGATTGCCAACCACTCCTGACATATAATCACCTCTCGGACAATTGTGCCACAGTGAATTACCCTTTGAAGGTTCGTGCCTCTCCCTTAAGGGAGAGAAATATTGATGTGAAAAAAAGTAACTAATACAATCACATGTGGAAATCGTCCATTCCACCCATCATATCTTCGCCAGATACTCCTTTAGATGAAATGACATCATCGATTCTCAAAATCATAATTGCTGTTTCAGTTGCAGATTGAATAGCTTGCTCGACCACTCTTTGAGGCTCGAGAACATTTGCTTCACGCATGTCCATGACTCCACCGTCTTCTACATTGATTCCAGAGAATCCTTTACCGTCTGCATGGGACTTTCTAAGTTCTATAATTGTGTTAACTGGGTCCAAACCAGCGTTCTCAGCAAGAGTTCTTGGAATAATCTCTAGAGCGCTTGCAAACGCCTCAATTGCCATCTGCTCTCTTCCACCTACAGATTCGGCATAGCTACGAAGTTCACGGGAGAGTGCAGCAAGAACACTTCCGCCACCGGTTAGTACCGCTCCATCTTCCCAAGCGACAGATACAACACCAACTGCATCATCAAATGCACGCCTGATTTCGTCAACAACGTGTTCTGTTCCACCACGAAGTAGCACTGAGACAGACTTCGCTTCCGGACATCCGGTTATGAATGTCATATCTGATTCGCCGATCTTTCTTTCCTCGACCTTCGCTGCTTTTCCTAAATCATCTCCAGTCAAGTCGTCAATGTTTGTTACAACCCTTCCACCGGTTGCTTTGGACAGTGCTTCCATGTCGCTCTTCTTCGCTCTTCGAATTGCAAATATGCCGGCTTTGGACATGTAATGTTGTGCGAGGTCATCGATTCCTTTCTGGCAGATGATAACGTTTGCACCACTTGCCTGAATTTTTTCAACTAGACCCTTGATGTAATTCTCTTCTTCCTCTAGGAAGGATGCTAGCATAGATGGGTCTGTGATCTGAATTTTTGCATCAACTTCAGTCTTCTTAACCTCGATTGCGCTGTTGATTAGAGCAACTTTTGCCCCAGATACTGAACGAGGCATACCGGCGTGGACGCGCTCCTTGTCGAGTATAATACCGTCGACTAGGGTGCTGTCTTTGATCGAGCCACCCTGACGCTTTTCGACCTTGATATCAGAAAGGTCAACCAGTCTTTCACCATCTTCTATTGTGCCTACTGAGTTTACAGCACGCACACAAATATCTGCGAGGAAAGATTTGACTGCGCCTGCTGACTTTCCGGTCAAGGAGGTTTTAGCAACTTCCATCAATACTGAGTCGTCATTTTCAGTTGAGATTCCATGAGATTCAAGGCATCCAACTGCCTTTTCAGCAGCAAGCCTGAATCCTTCACAAATTACAGTTGGGTGAACGTTTTGCTCGATCAGGTCCTCTGACCTTTTCAACAATTCACCAGACAGTACCACAGCGGATGTGGTTCCATCATAGCAATGCTGCTCTTGAGTTTTTGCGACCTCAATGATCATCTTTGCCGCAGGGTGTTCGATGTCCATCTCCTTGAGGATTGTTGCACCATCGTTGGTGATTACGACGTCGCCCATGCTGTCAACCAGCATTTTGTCCATACCTTTCGGCCCGAGTGTGCTCCTCACCGCATCAGCTACTGCTTTCGCTGCTGCAATATTGTTTGACTGTGCACTGCGTCCTCTAGTTCTCTGTACACCTTCTTTCAAGATGAAGATAGGTGCTTGTCCATTTCCATACATATGAATACCTCAGCAACCCTTCCCACGGGCAGCCTAACTTCAACCCATCGCAATTGGATATCATCGGTTGTTGTCCAGCCACTGCTGGCCGTAGTGGCTCCATTGCTCCATTGTCCATCCTTCAGGAAGGCCTTCTGCTGGAACCGGAGGCCCTGTTTGTACGATAGGAGTAGGTGCTGGTCCTGCAGGCGGAGCAATGCTTGGAACTGTCTTTTCCATTGAACCAATGTTTGGGGCAGCAGCAACCGCACCATATGTAGCGGTTAGGTTATCCTCATAGCCACCTTCAGCCCAATCTTGGGTTTCATCTTCCTCTTCGTTGTTGAGGACCATCAATAGAACACCGAGTAGTGTGATGATGATTGCACCACCGACCACCCAGATTCCAATTCCGACCCAGTCGAATGAATCTGAGCCAGAAGATGCGGTTTCTGAATCCCCAACTGCTCTCTTGAGTGTTACAGGTAATTCAAGGGAAGCAGCGTCTTCAACAGAGTTCGATATTGCCCAAATCTTTACAGAAGATTCAATGATTGGTTCCTCTAAGGTTTGTAGAGCAGATTCTTGAACCTCAAATACAACTGTAACTTGCCTATTTCCTTCAACCTCTAGCCAGAAGTCTCTGTCGCTTGACTTGATTGAGGCTCTGTACCAGTTTCTTGTATCCCCTTGGTCCCAATCCATCGTGACAGATTGTCCTTCATCGTACTGATTCCTAACTGTGACTATAACTTCGTAGACACCAGCCTCATCGATAATTGTAGACTCAGTTGAAATGATTCTCAGATAGTTCTGGGAACCAACGCTGTAGGTTGACTTTCCACTTCCTGAGACAGTCGGATCGTTCACACTTGTGGCTATGACTAACATAGTGAGGCGACCACTGACATCTTCATCGAAGGAAAATTTCACATTTATGGGGTAACTTTCACCTGGGGCGAGAGTCGGTGTCAGGTTTCCTACTACCAATTGTTCGAACTCCGCATTCATTCCGTCCGGTAGGTTTAGACTCATAGTGAATCTATCTTCTTGGTTACCATCATTGGTCACCATGAATCTCATCGATTGAGCTTCGCCTCCCGGCAGGAATGATTGATCTGCATCTTCGTCCGAAACAGAAACTGCGGATGTATCTTCAACTTCTACGTTGATGGTCAACTGCTTTGAGACCATAGGATTTTCAACACTTGTAGCAGTGACTCTGGCAGTGTATAGGCCTGGTGCTAATCCAACAGGCATCGGTAAATTCAATGCGATTGTTGTTTCTCCATCCCAAGCGTCCAGAATTGGAGTTACATCTGTAGAAAGGTAAGCTTCTAACTTCCAAGTAGATTGTACCAAATCCAGGGTGTAATTTCCTTCGTAGTTGCCTAAGTTAAACAAATCGATGAATACAGTTCTTGAGTTACCATTTGCTGGAGCCATTATTTCCATTTCTTCTGCTACCATCTCAACTATTGTGAGTTGAGGGACCTCAATCCTCTTGGAAATTACATCTGTTCCAAATAGTGAACCACCACACGAAGGACAGACGGCCCTCATGGAGAAAGGTACTTCTCCCGGTGTCGCCCTGTCAGGTGAGGTTACGTTTAGTAGCAGATTAACAGACTCACCTTTAGCAAGTGGTATTGGCATCTGAACTATACTCTGATTCTCATCAGTCACGTACGCAACCCATCCCTCTCCTTGGAAATTGGAGGTTATTGTGTAACCTGCCTCTCTATTTCCTGCATTTTGTAGTTTGAATGGGATACTGATCGACTCCCCTGGAAGAACGCTTCCTGCCAAAAGAGGTGCTGTTGAGGAGAGCTGTACACCGTATTGCTCTGTGACTGCTAAATCAGCGGTAACCCTTCCCATCTCACCAAGTTGGGTTCCGCCTGCGTCTTCCCACCATACTTGCCAGACCTGTTGCTGGACATCGGAACCGGCAGGGATTGAGAGATTAATCCACATTTCTGTTGTATTTCCAGCAGGGATTGGGGGAATAATTACTTCGACACCGTGCTGCGTTGGATTTGCACTGTCGATTCTAATCATTGGCAGACTTGGGTTCATCCATGTTACATTGGAAACATTTGACTTAATGCGAACCTGAGCAGCCTGGTAACCATTGTTAGTAACCACACAGTACATTGAGAGAATGTTGTTTGGCGGAGTAGTGTATCCTCCATTTGGGTTGTCACAATCAACATCGATTGTGAACTCATCAACCTTTTCGATTGCGAACACAACGAAATCATCTACGTGCATTCCACTTGACGCCCCTGAACCATCGGACTGGAATAGAATTCCATATGACCAGGAGTGTCCACCTAACTGGTCAGTTGGATCCCATGAAACGTTACTCCACTGACCGGGAGTTGTGCTGGGCAAATCGTTTGCAAAGTTGTGTGAAAGTGTATTTTCAGGAGCTCCATTATATCTCCACAATTCGAGTGCAACAAAGTCTCCAGCCCCCATTTGACCCCATGTTTGAACATGCATTTGGGCAGATACCAAACCAGCGGAGTTTAGTTGCATCTTACACATCGACTGAATGTATTGCTGCGAAAGTCCACCATCTAGCAGTGCTTCGTATCCACAGTTATTGTTTGCTCCTCTGAATGCGAACACAAGTCTGCTCCTCGATGCAGATGGATAATCTGAACCTGCATTGGAGTGCCTCCAATTTGCGTCACCAACAGCGGAGGCAGAATTGTCTTCCTGCCAAATCCCGATACCAGTTGCATCGCTACCGTCAAGTGGATATTCACCGCCATAGAAAGTAGGAATTGAAGCAGCTGGCAGGGCTTGATCACGAGGGTCGCCTTCTGCATCCATATCATCACGAGAGAGTGCTACAGGCAGTTCCATTTCCATTACATCGTTTTCATTTCTATCATCGGACGGATTCATGACAGAAGCACGAATAATAACTCCACCAGAGAGTTCATTTGTGCTTACATTCAAGTGAGAGTGAGCAACAAATGCTTCCCATTGGAACGAATCAGTATATGATTGGCTACCTAAAAGAGGAGTTGTTTGCCAAGTTGTAGAATTCATTACAAAGCCAATAGGGTGGACCATTTCTACCATCACAGTTGCGTTTGCTGCCTGTAGAGATGAGCCTCCACGCTTTATCTCCACACTGATGTCTACAAAGTCTCCCTTAGTTACGTAAAGTACAGAAGTACCATCCGGTTGAATCCAATGGCTTGCAGAAGTTGAGTTTGCGGAAATTTCAGTGACGGAGTAATCATCATTGGAGCCACCACGGCCCATGGTCGCTTCGACGTTCTGGACCGTAATCGACATCAGTGACTGAACCAAAAGTAAAGTAACCAAAAACAATGGCATCGACTTGCGCATGTTCATCAACAAGCATGCGACAATTAACCCGCATATGAATGTCCCCTTCAGATGTCCCCGTAGGGGACACTGTGCTTGGAAATAATCCACAACCCCTTTAATCGCCACTTTTTGTAGATTATGAAGGGTAACCTTTGAGAAAGCAAAGGTTTGGGATATAACGTGAGTGGATACTCTGACAAAGGGCCCTTAGCGGCTAGGCTCTGGTTGACAGGGC
>Ga0160423_10003902_pt1 | contig 12348 bp, 12 predicted proteins | sample CRUFie14St8metaG_FD_108191 | JGI IMG/M metagenome (GOLD analysis project Ga0160423, IMG submission 108191) | Marine microbial communities from the Costa Rica Dome - CRUD Field 142mm St8 metaG | ecosystem: Environmental > Aquatic > Marine > Oceanic > Photic zone | place: Costa Rica: the Eastern... | reverse complement strand
ATCAGCCTGTCCAATCTGAACGATGATCAGATGCGCCACGCTAAGTCAGGTCAGTGGTGGGAAGGCGAGGGGCAACGTGCGCTTGCGAACAACAGCGTTGCCTACAAAGGTAAGCCAGAGATGGGTACCTTCATGCGTGAGTGGGTGTCTCTGTACGAGAGCAAGTCTGGTGAGCGTGGTATCTTCAACCGCAAGGCAGCGAAGGAACAGGCCGCTAAGAATGGTCGCCGTGATGCCGAACAAGATTTCGGCTGCAACCCATGCAGTGAAATTATCTTGCGTCCATATCAGTTCTGTAATCTATCAGAGGTTGTTGTCCGTGCATCTGACACGCAGCAAACACTGACAGAAAAAGTTCGTCTGGCTACTATACTTGGTACGTTTCAATCTACTCTGACCGACTTCAAGTATCTGCGCAATGTGTGGAAGAAAAACACAGAGGAAGAGCGGCTGCTTGGCGTGTCACTGACAGGTATCATGGACAATACCATGATGTCCGGTAAGTCGGCTCACCTTGGCATGAACATTGGTGCTACGCTGAACGCACTCAAGGAGCAAGCCATCACCACTAATGCCGCTATGGCAGAACAGCTTGGTATTGCACAGTCTGCGGCCATCACCTGCGTGAAACCGTCTGGCACCGTCTCACAGCTTGTGGACAGCGCCTCTGGCATCCATGCCCGTCACAATCCGTACTATATTCGCACGGTGCGTGGTGACAACAAAGACCCATTAACACAGTTTATGATGAGTTCAGGTGTGCCATATGAACCCGATGTAATGAAGCCAGATAGCACGACAGTGTTTAGCTTTCCGATGAAGTCGCCACATGGTGCAGTCACCCGGTTCGACATGTCCGCCATTGAGCAGCTTGAACTATGGCTCCTATACCAGCGTCATTGGTGTGAACACAAGCCGTCTGTCACCATCTCTGTGAAAGAACATGAGTGGATGGAAGTAGGCTCGTGGGTGTATGACCACTTTGATGAAGTGTCCGGCATCAGCTTCCTGCCATTCAGTGAGCATACCTACAAGCAAGCACCCTACCAAGACTGCACCGTGGAAGAGTATGGAGCAATGCGTGATCGTATGCCAAAGTCAATTGATTGGACATGGCTGCAGGACTACGAAAAGGAAGACACTACGTCAGGTGGACGAGAGTTGGCCTGCACGGCTGGCGTCTGTGAGGTAGTTGACATTGCAGCAGCATAATGGATAAGATAGCTAACATTCTAGTGAAGTTACTTAGCAGGTTTGTTAAGTTTGAAAAGCAGCCGGAGTATCTAAGTGGCAAAAAAGACTCGACAAAAGGAGAAGAATAATGGTAGAGTCATTGGATATAGCTGGATTTGGTGGAAACCGTTGAAGGTATCAGATAAACTTGCTTGGAAAAGAGGGGACGGCTGGGTTCAATTCAATCCACCACGCGGTCATCCCCAATACGAAGAGTGGATGAAACTGAAACAGAAAGAAAAGGAAAAAGAAAATGCTGATGAAAAAGTTCAAGAAAGATGACTTCACTAACTATACAAAAAGTGATGCAGTCTTTGAGGATGGTGATTGGTGGTACAAAAGCCCCAGCGGATATCGTCAGCGCGTATCCACACACGCCGCTAAGAATACTAATCGTATGTTTGTTAACGGCAAGTATATCCCTAGTTCGCATCCACTTCATAAACCGGGACGATACAAGTCTCTGGATGATGCGTGGTCACACTCCAAGATTGAAAGTACAGAACTTGGAGAAGTGTACATCATCGTTAATGATGCATGGCCTGAGTGGGTTAAGGTTGGAAAAGCTGTATCGTCTGAGGATCGACTGAATGGGTATCAAACCTCTTCACCCTTCCGCGACTACAGTGTGATTGCCACCTTGACTGCAGAGGATCGTCATGCTAAAGAACGAGAGATGCACAAAGCCTTTACGCATTTCGCTGATGAGCGTCGGGGTGAGTGGTTCAAGATTGACCGGATAAAAGCAATCAACATCTTCAACGTACACACCATGAACGAATTGAGCAAGGAGTTGCAGAATGAAAAAGCAAATGATACAGGTTCTTAAAAACCATGCCATTGCAAATATACACTTGCACAAAACGAATGTAGATGTATACTTTGAAAACCCTTCCGGTATTGGCGAACACTCTGATATCATGGAAGCCATTCAAGCAGAGTTAGATAAGATGGCTATGCATGAAGATAGACTTGCCATTCTAAACAACTGGCCGCAGGAGGAGAAAATTGAACAAGAGTCTAGCTGATAACTTTACCGCAGGTTTCAAAGCCTTCGGCAGAGTCGAACAGTTTGAAAGCCCTCGCTTTGGTAAACGCTATCGGCAGGTGGCTAACCCCATGAAACCCAAGACCACTCCTTACCGGGAGTGGCAGCGGGGGTGGGAAGCTGCCTACTTTAAGAACTTGGAGAGACTAAATGGACTTGGAACTAGAAGCTAAACAGTGGATGAAGGAGAGACAATTGAGTAGCATTACTGCCACTGACTATCAGGCACGTGCCTGTGAGACAGCAATCTTCCCCAAGCATAGGGCCACAGAGTATCTTACTCTGGGCCTGACAGGCGAGGCAGGTGAGATTGCAAACAAAGTAAAAAAGTTCATTCGTGATGGTGCATCCAAAGACGAGTACCTTGCCAAGCGTATTGAGATTGGGTACGAGATTGGTGATGTGCTGTGGTACTGCGCGGTACTGGCCGAAGAACTTGAGATGAACCTTGGACACATCATGGAGAAGAACCTTGACAAACTTGCAGACAGACACAAGCGAGGCAAGATCAGTGGGTCAGGCGACAACCGTTAATAAAGTCACCCCCTACAAAGATAAAAGCTGGTACGTCAAATGGACGGCCAGCTTCTTTATCCTTGCAGCTATAATTATACGTGCAGCAGACTACTCACATCTGCTAGACATGGTTCTAGGTGTTGTAGGCATGGGCTTGTGGGCATGGGTAGGATTCATGTGGCATGACAGATCAATCATCGTGCTGAATGCTATCTCCGCTGCCATACTTGCGGTAGGAATATTGGAGTATATTTAAGACTGACGTGCCATCAATCCACCACGTTTCATCTTATATCTAACTTGGTTATCAATAGGCGTGTCGCCCTTGGCCGGAAGTGGTTCAGGGGCTTCCGCCTTTTTCCAATACGTCACACCTTTTGCATACACCCTATCCCTAAAGATAGTGGCAGCTTCAAAGCCTCTGACAGCTTGACCGGTCTTGAGATCAATGAAGAGATGCAGGTTCTTTGGGTTCATGCCAATCTCTACAATGTCGCCACCCTCTTCCAGCACGTTGCGCGTAGATGTAAACTTGCCCTGTACAGATGCTGCAGGTACTTTGTCTCCTGTTTCAGCAATGTTCCTGCGACTAGTTTGATTTACGTCGAACACCCCATTCTCTACAGTAACACCTGACATGTAGGAATCTGCTTTGTTGTAGTCAGGCTTACCATTTGGTTTCACAGGATGGATTGTCTGCATTCGATTTGATGGTGCCGCAGGGCCATCTGGATCAATCTTAGAGTTCAGATTCAAGCGAACAGAGACATCACTGCCCTCTTTGACAGGGGCATTGATCTTCTGGTTGGCCGCTGCACTACCCGCAGTGCTACGTGTACCGGCTGCTTCTTCTGCTATTTTGAAATCATCTGCAGTGTAGTTCTTTAGTAGCTTGTCACTATTCTCAATGTTGAATTTACTTACACCAATATCAAGAGGCTCTGCAACATCAGACTCCATCAGACTAAATGCTTTATCTGTCTGCTCTGATACAGGTATACCGCGCACGTCTTTAAGATTTAGGTCTTTGCCTTGCGGTGCGCCATAGTCTGTAAAAAGACCGGGTACAAAAGAGGAATCCATTGTTCGACCATCTTCATCAACTATTCCCGGTGTATCTATAGGCCCAAGTCTTGTTGTCTCAGGGTCGTCCATATCTATCTTTACGACATTTTCTCCATAGCGTTTTCTAAATTGTTTGTATCTATTCTCTTCTTTGAACCGATCTTGAACTTCACGTGCATCAACCTCACCAGAGGCTACCAGATATTTATTATATGCTTGCCTTTTTTGTTCCGCTAAAAATTGTTTAGTCTCAACATATCGTTTTGCCCGTTTGAATAATTCTGTCATATAATCGCTACTTGCAATCTCTAGAAGCAACTTCGGCTCAGTCACAATGGGAGGTGCATCTTTAACATCAAGTTCACCTAGCTTCACTTTTCTCATTGTATCTAAATCATTTATGATTGCATCCAGTTGGGTTTCAATCATATCAACATCACCGGCCAAAGCATCTGGGCCAAACAATTCTTCTGAATTAGGCAACTTACGATTGCTATCTGCCTCTTTTACTATGGCACCAAAGTTTAGCGACATGCCTACATTATTCTGCATCTCTTCCATTTTAAAATCTCTGGGCAAGAACATGTATTTATTAGCACCTGCCTGTCTACCTTCGTAACGATCAACGGCATGTTGTATTTCGTGTAGCATTATCGAAAGATAATCACGCTTTGTATCTTCATCTTGCGTAAACTTTGGTACATATTTAGGATTCATACGAATTGTCTTTGTGGTGATATCGTGATGCCCCCCGATCCCCTCTGCAATATCATCAGCATCAAGATACTCTACGTTATAGTCACGTAGGTGGGGATAGTTTTCAAACAATTCAGGAAAATCTATGGCGTAAGGCAGCTTTACCCCCAGATTAAAATCTGTGTTAATTTTTTCTATTGAGTTTACATCCTCAAGAGATTTAAGAAACTCTGACCCCAGATTAACATTTTCTGTATTAATCTCATATCTTTTGATATCGTCCTCACCTAAAAATACACCGCTTCTTTTGAAGACGTAATTCTTTACCCGACGAGCAGCATCCATAGGGTGAACATTTTTATCAATCACATCACCCATTTCATCGCGCATCTTTATAGTCACATCCCCATATGCTGCAGCCCTTACAAGAGAAGTGCCATCAACTATTTTGTTTGCTGCCTCTGGTGCAATTTCCACTTCAGGAAGTGACTTTATTTCTTCAACTGCTTTTTGCTCCAGATCGACACGCTCTTTAGCACCCGTCCCTAGCTTACCACCGAAGATGCCAAGCACAGTGTCGCCACTTTCTTTGGCTACCACACGCGCAGCAATACCCGCCGGTGCCACCGTAGCAGGTGCCATCAGCGGATCATAGCGTATCTCTGTACCATCACGATCAATCATGGACTCGTAGCCCATCATCATTCCCATACCGGCAGTTACTTGATCTGCGATAGCATCAGACATAGCAGATGGTACGGCAGATACAGCGTCGATAGCTTTGTCCATTACCTCACCAGAGTCAAACAGATCAACTGCGTAGTCAAACGCAGCCTTGCTACCACGGACAATAGGCATGTACTGAAAACCAAACTCAGGCTCACCATATTCTGCGGGTTTATACGTTTTGAGATATTCACCGGGTACACTGTCCATACCTAACGTGTCAAGGCGAGTGCGTGTGGTTACTTCTGGCTCAATAACCTCTTGCCTGTAGGGAGTGAACAAGTTTCCTAAGTAGCCCAAGCCAAACGCCTTTGGTTCTGCTTCACGGGTGAGGCCATATTCATAGCCCTCTTCACCCCGCTCGACAATCTCTTCGGGCAGTTCGTCTATCTCAGTTAGCTGTCTGTCTAGTGTGTTGCTCATTCTGGCTTCAGTCCTTTGAGACTTGTTGCAGCCCACGCCATTACATTAATACGTGTGCCGTTAAAGTCAAAGTACAAATCTTTCTGATCTGAAATATCGGTGCCACCATATTCTTCAATGAATATTTGGTTAAGTAATGCACGTTCTCGTTTATCCGCAGCATTCCACGCAGCAATGTCAGTACGACTATATGGATCACCCCGGAACCTAGCTTCTCTATCAAGCCGTCCTTTTGCCACAGCTTTTGCGTCAGCTACAATTTTTTGAGCCTCTTGCATTAACAACATTTCTTTCTCAACTCTGGACTTAGCTTGATAATTAGGACTACGGATAAGCGCAGTTAAACGCATCTGCATATTTGTTCCAAGCTGCGGGTCATCTGTCGCACGTGCAAGTTCCTGACGAGTGTAGAAATCAATTCTGTCGTCACGATCCCGCTTATACAAATCATAATATTGCAGACCTAAACGAGTCATCTCTTTTTGTACAACATTCTTGCGTGTGGTGGTAGCACCAATGATATGTTTTTCAAGAGGATCAATAGGACGCAGTGGGCCGGTTTTAAACGGAGACACTGCTGGTATATCATAGTCACGTGTGGTAAACGTGCCGTCAGTCAGAGTGGCGATAGGCAGGTCAGGCAAACTACGAGTAGTCAGCTTATACATGTAGTCAAACATGTTCATATCACCGTCACGTGTAGCCGGTACATTGGCAGCGCGTTGATCATCAAACAAGAGTGGATATGCATCCTTGGCTACACCAAATGCTCCAAGCGGGATCATGTAGCGACCAAGGATATTCCCTGTAAATTCTGCGCCACGCTCTTCTAGTTCTGACATCTCTCTAACAAATGTACCATCCATTATACGATCCACAAGAGCGAGGCTTAACCCAGTACGTAATGTAGAGCCAAACATTGATTCTGCAGCGGCCCTACCATAATACTTTGCAGTATCTCTAGGCAGAGTTTTAGTTTGCATGCGGTATATATAATCAGCAGCTACCATGAATGGTGACATTGGGCCATACAGAGCCTTACCATTATAGTAGTCGTCATCATTCTTTTTGATTTCAAACCACTCAGCTTCTGTGCCTTGTCTCGCTCTCCATTGGTATGCCGCAAACAACATCGCGCTACCTGTCATTTGTTTTGCCATAACTTCTCTAGGAGAATTGTTGAACAGACGCATCATGCCAATCAGGGGAGCATGTTCATACTGAAACTTTATCTGGTTTGCGACAAAGCGAGGGAAGGGTATGAAAGATGACACAAGGAATGGAAATTTTTGTTGTAACTCTACCGCCTTACGACCAAAGAAACCAATATCTGAAGACTGATATGTAAATTTGTAAGCATCTTCAACGGCCTCGCGGAACATGTCATCTGTAATCTTGTCATAATCAGCGTTCTTGAGAACCTCTATAAGATCAAGGTCAGCCTTGTCACGAAGCTGCCGCTTCAGTGACGCAGACAGCATGGCTTGTTTAAATACATTATCAGATGCAGTATTGAGAAAGTTGATCTTACGACCAATGGTTACAAGTGCTGTCTCACCCTTTGTTTGTGCAGCAAGGTCAGCAGCATCACGGAACAGTTTACTTGTTTCTGTAGGAAACTTTTCTGACAGGAGGGTGCGGATAGCGCGAGACTCATAAGGATCAAACACACCCTGTACCATATCGAGTGTGCCATCAAACGGATTGCGCATCTTGCCACGTTTGCCAAATGTAGCTACATGAACACCGTTCTCAATCATGTTGTCCATTACACGTGTGGTAGCATCAACAGCCATACGGAAGCCACCACCCATAGTGTTACGCATGGTGGTTGCTGGCTGCACTGTCAATGACGCAACCCCAAGTGTGTCAAAGTCCTTGAACACCTGATATGCTTTTGTCATGGCTTTCTTACCAGCCATCAGTGCCTTTGCTTCTTCTTTTGTAAATGGGGATTTGCCAGCACGATTGATACGATCCAGTTCGCTAAGAAGACGCTTTACCTGTCCCTGTGCTTGTAGACTACGACCTGCTTCAGATATCTCTGCCAAGTATACGAGAGAGAATTGGTCATAATTTAAATTATGTTCGCGCAGTATCTCAGCAATTTCAGGTAGGATTTCATCGTCACCTTCACGTATTAATTGAGTGATGCCCGTAGTAATTCTATCACCCTCTTTCAGTTTTAACCTGTCTTGGACACGAATAGTCGCAGCAGCGATATTGCGAACTACATCTGAACCAAGTGCAGCTTCCATTGTATCTGATGGAGATAGTTCACGACGAAGTTGTCGCCCTTGAAACACCTCATCTGGATCAAGAGCATTGAGAGTTTGCTTTACCTTGTCTACTTTTAGTGGCCCTGCTTGCTGAATAATTTCATCCGACTTAGCAGAAGCGGTACGTGCCTTGTCTGCCGCAGCGAGTTTAGCAGCTTCGACTATTTCGTTTGCCCTGTTTGCACGAGACGCAGCAGCCATGCCTGTGGGGAAGCCAATAACGCCACCTGTCAGTGCGCTACCAGCAGCGGTCATTGCAGTCCGACCTAGAGTAAAGTCTTCTTCCAGACCTGTCTTTACACGGGTAGCTGTTTGCATAGCACCCTGACCAGCACCGATGGCACCCTCTACTCCGGCTGCTTTGGCTGCAGATGTTAAGCCTTCATATAGCAGCTTGCGGATGCCCAGCTTGGTACCCTGAATACCTGCTACCGTAGCTGCCTTACCGGCACCACCTGTAAGGATACCGGCATAGGTAGACGGTGCAGTCAGAATAGACATGCCGTAGTCGGCCATCATGCGGCCAGAGAAGTCTGTATCCACCCTATCATACACGTCTAGTAGACGAGCAAAGGCTTGCTTCTCTTCTTCAGATGCATTTTGTGCGTAATGGAGATCACGAAGTGTGGTAAGTTCGTTGGTGTTGTGATAGCGCATATGCTCAAGAAACTTGTTCTTGATTTCGTCAGGTGTCAATACACCTTTCTCACGACCACGGGTGCGCAAAAACAAACTGGCATCGTCCAAAAAATCTTGATCCAATGCCAGTTCGTCTTCAGTAATATCTTCTTGTCTATTGTAAGCCTTCAGCATTTGTTTGCCTATTAGTTTGTAATGCTCTTTTCAATCATCCTAATTTCTCTAACCGCTTCATCATACGCATCTGGCATTTTTGCTTCTTTACCTGCTCGTACAAGAGCGATCATAGTCTGCTCAAGAACTGTTTGTATTTTTTCTACATCTTCAACAGGATCAAGACCTGAAACTTGTGATCTAGCAGCATCTGATATCTCTTGAATACTCATGCCAGTAAAGTCAATTACCTGTTCACTGCCCGGAGGCGGTGGAGGTGGTTGATCGTCGTCTCGTAGCTTCCTAGCTTGTTCTTTAGCAAATGCAGCAGCCTTTACAGCAGCCTCACCTTCTGTAAGACCTCCTCCTGCGGGGGTCTGAAGACGATTATACTCTTGAACCGCCAAAAGTCCCGCAGTCTGCGCAATTTCTGCCAATTTTTCTTTACCGGCAGGAAAGAGTCTGTTGCCATCTTTATCATATCCTAGAGCAACGTCTATGGCAAAACCCGCCGCAGACTCAAACTGTTTAAACTCTGTTGCAGGAAATGAACCAGTTCCCTTGAGGGCTTTGTCTACCTGAGACTTTTTATACGGATCAAGCAGTGTTACCTTTGCACCAGACGGACGTTCACCATACTCATACTCACCACGAGCATAACCACGCATTTGTGAAGCATCCTGTCCAGTCAGTGCCTCAAAACTCTTGACACGTGACTGCATGAACATGCCAGACAGACCGCCGTCTACAGCTTCATCGACAGGTTTACCTGCTTTAATTTTACCTACAGCATTCTCAAGCCATTGAGATGCAGATGTGCCAGAGGCTTCATATCCCGGTGCAAAACTAATGATATCAGCTACAGGAACAGTTTGTCCTGCTGCCTCAAGTTCTTGAATATGTTTAACAATAGCATCACCACCATCCTCTTCAAACAAGGCAGCACCAATCTGATCGTCACTAAACTTACGTTCTTTAAGAAAACGCATATTGTTTTTCATACGAAGAGTTTTCTTTTCGTGTTTATCTTTCTCGTCTTTAGCACTGTCATTCCAACTGTTGAGTTGCTGATCCATAAAGCTAAAGGCATCTTTACGTGTCTCCTCAATAATTTCAGAACCACGCCTAGCTGCACCGGCAAGAGCATATTTAAAACTAAAACCCATTATTTTTTCCTCGCCATAAGACCACGAACAACTTTTTCAGCTTCTTCTTCTGACATTTCTTCTTCTGGCTTCTCTTCTTCCACAGACAGTGTATCATCTTCTGATCTAAATTCATCCATGACTACAGCAACCTGAGACTCTGTAGGTGCTTCTTCATCTACGGTTGTCATAGATACATACTCAACACCAACTTTGTCTGCCATGCCAGTGATAACTTCATGCAATGCGGGAGCAATAATCATGCCCACATCTACACTGTGCAGACCTTCCATTACACCACCAAGCTGCATGGTATCCACGAGTTTGTCTACAGGCAAGCCTAGCTGCAGCAGGTCAAACATTTTCTGGCTAGTGCGCTTGTCGGTAATCTTTTCTACATAGAAAGCAAGTGCTTCTTCTGCTGTAGAAAACTCAGGAGGTCTTTGCCACGGACGACCACCTAAAGGTGCAGTCAACCCCTGACCCGGAATGGGTGCATCAAGAGTAACTTGTGGTGCGTCTCTGTTAATCATGCCATCATTTCCCGAACACGGCGAAGCAGACGTTCCGCCTCCGGCTCATTTGAGTTAGACATTGTAGCAGGACTACGCTTTAAAAGCAAGCCCTTTGTTCCCATAGCGGCAGGTTTAGCTGAGTCTTGTGCCTTCATACGTGCATTAGTATTTTTAAGCGCATTAGCTGTCATACGTGTATTCATAATTACCTCTACGAAAGAAATCCTCCGGGCATAAGTCCGGTAGTAAGAATGTCAGTAATAAATCCACCTACAGCATTGCTTGATTCATAGTCAGCTTTAAATTTCGCAACATCTTTTTGCGAATCTGCATTAATAGATGCGATAGCAAGAGCGGACTGACGATCAGCCTCGTTGTCAGCAGTTGTCCATGCCCACTCCATAGTGTCAGCAAAATATTGCCACAGGTTTTCGTAGGCTTGCTCAGAGATGCCAAGCACTGCCTGTGCATTGATCTGATTAGCTGCGTTAACAGCAGCAGTATCCGCCGTAGCAATCTGACGACGCCACTGCGCATTGGCCTGTGCGATAGCAATCTGGTTTTGGGCATTGAACTGGTCACGCTGATTGTTTATTTCAGCATTAAAACGCTCAACTGTGTTTGCCTGACCTGCATTAAACTGTCCCTGCCCATTTATCTGTGCAGCATTGAACTGCGATACTTGGGTGTTGAGATTGGCAAAGAACTGATCCACTTGGTTCTGGCTAGTAGCATTGAACTGACGCGCAGCGTTCTCCGCAGCCTGATCAGTAAAAAGGGATTGAATACGCTGTTGTGCTTTAAGTATCTCAGTCTGTTGTTGGTTGGACAGATTACTCATATCCATTTGCAGGAACGACTGTGCGTTTTGTACAGCAGCCTGTTGTCGGTTATTCAGATTGGACAAGTCCATGTTAGCCAGCGCACTGGCCTGTGCCACAACTAGTGCCTGACGATTAGACAAGTTATTTAAATTCATTGTGTTTGCAGCACGGCTATTTTCTAATTGAATAGTCTGTTCTGCTGTAAAGTTCGTGTCAGCAATATCTGATATCTTAGACGCATTTAAAGTGCGGGTCTGAAACTCTTCATCAAATTCTTGGTCTAAGAAAGCTGCCCGTTGCTCTGCTGCAAGCATAGCACGTGCTTGTCTATTTGACAAATTGTCAAGTTCAAATTTAGCACGGGTACCGGCATCAGCCTGTGCAATGGGCAAAGCTGCTTCCATCGTAGCCTGAATAATTGCCTGACCAGCAAGGCTGGATGCACCAAGACCACGTGCTGCCATCTGTGCATTTGCATTGCGCATAGCACCTGCTGCCCATGCAGGAGGATTAGCTGCATCAAAGTTAGCAGTAAGCTGTGCAAGCTGACCCTGCACAGTAGCCTGTGTAGATGGGGTAGCCTCTGCTGCCTCTATCTGTTCAGTAAACTGTGCAGCAGTTTGCGCATCAGTTGCAGCACCACTGATAAGTTCACCATCTTGAATTTGTCGTTGTACGGGATTGTTGATAAGAGTGGCATTACCCTGTGCCGCAGTCAAATTACCCACGCTAGTTGCCGTTTGCTGGGCCGCTGTGACCTGCGCACGGGGGTCCACAGTACCTTGTGCAGCTTGGGTAGCAGCAAGTGCAGCATCAACCGCTGGTGCGGCTGTAGCGGCTTGCATCTGTGCAGCCTGTTGTTCTTGCACAGGCATTGCGCCAGCAGTTTCAGCCATAGTGGTAGGTACTGCAACTGAACCTGTCAGCACACCAACATCCGGTTGGATGTATTGACCTGCTTCACTAGGCGTCATAGCGGCTTGTGTCACACCACCAACCGGCAGACCGGGTTGATACATACGCTGAATAGATGCCTCTGTTACATTCTGTGGTGCCTCTGCCTGTGCAGCAGGTGTTGTGGCTTGT
>Ga0160423_10003901_pt1 | contig 12348 bp, 8 predicted proteins | sample CRUFie14St8metaG_FD_108191 | JGI IMG/M metagenome (GOLD analysis project Ga0160423, IMG submission 108191) | Marine microbial communities from the Costa Rica Dome - CRUD Field 142mm St8 metaG | ecosystem: Environmental > Aquatic > Marine > Oceanic > Photic zone | place: Costa Rica: the Eastern... | reverse complement strand
CTCGATGTACCTGCTGCAGGCGATCGGGGCGCTTCCCGCGGCCGGAATCGACGGCGCGGCCCTTGAGCCCGACTACAAGAAGTGGATGCAGAGCGTCGATCGCGCACTCTGCGCACGGCTCATCCCTGGACAGGAGAACCCCGTCTACTACGACGACCAGGCACAGTGCGAGAATCCGGGCCTTTACAACGACTACGGCGTTGAGCATGCGGAGGAGCTGCTGGCACTGGGCTACCTCATGGACGACGACACGATCACGCCCACGGTTGACGACATCACGGACGCGTCATTGCTCGAAGCCAAGTTTGACCTGTTCGAGGAGCGCGCGTGCCTCGAGAAACGGGTGCCAGAACAAGTGGATGGCACTGCGGCCAAGGAGCTTTTTTACTCCAAGCAGCAGCGCGAGTCGTACGGCGACCTCAAGACGCGCGTGGCGCGGGCGTACCTCGCGGCGATGCCGGCGTTCGCGCGGTACCAGCAGGAACGCCAAGGGTGCCAGGTGGGGCAAGACCTGAAGGACCCCTTTGACTACATGTGCAAGCACAGCTGCCACTTGCGTAAGGAGCTCAAGGAGGCGGCGCAGGACCAGCACATCATGTACGACACGGCGCAGGGCGGCCTCACCCAAGGAACCACCTTTACGAAGCAGCTGTACCGTCTGCTGGCGCTCTCGCTCGCTGGGTACTACGACCGGTATCACAACAAGGGCCTGTGCTTTCGGAATCAGGTGCAGCAAGACGGTGAGCGGCTTGATGCCATGGCCTTTTGTGGCGAGGGCATGAGCTCCAACCCGGTGGGCGACGTCGAGTCCAACACCAACAAGGAAGCGGTGGGCGAGTACAGCACACAGGACACCAAGATCTCGGAGAATGGCCAGTGCGGCAACACGGGGCACCACCCGCCGCCGCCCGCGCCGCCCATCCACCGGAACGACGCCAATGTTGCGAACGACAAGCTCTCGTCGCAAGTGTGCGCCGCAACCCTGCAGTACGGCCTGTTTGAGCAGGGCCGGCTCTTTGGCATCCCCGACATCTTTGGCCCCTTTGTGGTCGACACCCGCGCTGACCGCGGCCTCCACTTTATTGCGAAGTGGATCTACAACGCAATGTACGTCAACCCCATGAAGAAGGCCGGAGACATCTTGAGCGACCCCAAGTCCAAGCTCGAGATGTACATTGCCTATCGCATGTCGAGCACGTCCATCTGGGTCATCCTCGTCGCAAACGTGGCCGGATACATGCTCATACGCGCCGCTGCGCCGTTTGGCGTGTACATTCTGAAGTCTCTTGGGGTCCGAACCAACGTGCCCAAAACGACCATACCCGGCCAAGAGCCGGAATTCGAGGAGATTGTGCTGGTGCGACCGCAGCTCGGGTGGCCGCTCTACCTGGCGCAATTCACCAACCTGCTGGTCATCTACTGGATCTTCTTCATCGACCCCGCGGTGCAGTCGCACTACTACATCACGACCGAGTGCGACGACTGGGCCGGGTTGGGCGTGCAGGTGCCGTCGGGGGCGTACGTGACCAACTGGGGCAAGCGACGATTCGGGCGGTTTGGCGAGCACGTCATCGGCATCCTCTTGGTGTTCACTTTTCTCTTCGTCATCTTCCAGGCAATCATAGGGCGGTCGATGGTCAACCCGGCCGTCCGAAAGGCTGGCACGGAAGTCAAGCTTGGCACCACTGCGCGCCTGGACAAGGTGGCGCTGATCATGATCGCGTTCGCATTGGTCATCCAAATCCTCTTCATCGCGCAGAGCTGGGTCTCGGGAGACGATTGGTACCAAGCTATCAAGGCGAGCGATAACAGCCACTCGATACTCTTCACGTTCTCAAAGGATGCGCTCATGTCGGTCTGGGCGGCGTTCTGGACGTCGGCCTCGATTGCGTGGTACCGCCAGAAGTGGGCCGTTGACAAGCTGCCGATGCCGTTCCAGCTCGGGTGGATGGCTGGCAGTATTGTACTGCTGTGGATGCCGGTGTTCCACTCAGCGGCCTACCTGCGCGACGAGATCGACGTGGCGTTCACAAATGGCAAGGGCACCGAGGACACGCCCAGGTTGGTCATCTACATTCTGATTTACGCCTTTTCCGGGATCTGGACCGCCTTGCTGGCTGTCCGGCTCAAGGCGGTGTGGGACGCCATACCTAAGCGCGTCGGTCGCAGGGTCGGCGGCGTAAACGCACTCAACGCCGAGAAGTCCAAAGTGCGCCAGCTCCTCAAGAGAGCCAAAAGCGCTGCTGCGGAGCAGCAAAACCTGAACAAATACGACTGGCTCACGGATATCGGAACGTCAGCAACCACCTTCGATGTGCAGGGCATGAAGGTGCCGCCAGCGACGGTGCCCGTGCATCCCACGCAGACCGGGCGCAGCAAGGACGATACGGTCTACATGCCGCTCCTGCCGCGGTGAGGGACTGCGTGCACGCGTGTGTGTGCGTGAGTGTGTGGGCGCGCGTGTGTGTGGGTGTGTGGGCAAGGTTGCGGAGCGGGAACGTATTGGGAAGCGGTTGTGGGCCGGGTATTTTTTTCCAAGCTCGTTATGATCCCTTGCGCTCTCTTCCGATGCACATTCGCGGCCGAATCATAAGCAACTCTCTCCACGCTTTTGGTTAGTGAGAAGCGGACGCGCGTGCGGCGTGCGTGCGCGCGTGTGCGTGTGCGTGTGTGCGTGACGCGCAATGGCCGGCAAAGTCAACTTTCGCATCGTGACCCTGGTGGCCGCGCTGGCGTCGGCCGTCCTCTGCGCCATCGCGCTGGCCTTTCTGGTGACTGCGTTCGTGGAGTTCCGTGCGGACGACTTCTTCACGGCGTCCAAGACCAAGGACTTTGTGGCGCTCGGCACGTGCGTCGAGACGCTCACGCACGACCAGCTCAAGGAGCTCGACTACAACAATGGCGATCTCGACTGCAAGGAGAGCGACACCTCCGGCAACCGGCTCAAGCTGATCAACACGCTCCGCGCCACCGTGCACAGCGTCTATTACACCTTCCACTCCAACGACGCCCTCGTGGACGACGGCACCGGCACCAACAACAAAGTGCACCCGAGCACCATCCACGTGCCGGGCCACTACCTGCGCACGGTGATGGCGGCGCAGGTGGGCCACGTGCTCGGCAAGACCGAGCCCTTCTTCACCAAGGGCGTGGGCGGAACGCAGCAGAGCTTCATCAACGTGGGCCTCAACTACAGCATGGTCTACGAGGCGCTCAGGCTCGTGTCGGAGGTGGACGTGCCGGCGTCGTGCGACGACATCTACGACCTGACGTACGATCAGATCTCCGACGACCACCTGACCGGCGTGGCCGCCGCGTCCCAGGCCACCAGGGACGCCGCCAACGACCAGACGCTCATGGTGGACGGCCTCTACGTGGACACCCCGTACGAGACCTTCATCAAGGGCATCCGCGCGGGCCGCCTCGACGGCGACGACAAGACCAAGGACACGTGGCCGCTGCAGGAGTTCACGATCGATTGCCCGGGCGAGGGCCAGACCCTTGGCCAGGACTACATCCCGCTGGGCAACGAGGCCGAGGACACGGTGCTCACGGACGAGGCGAAGAAGTACATGTACGCGCACTGCGTCGCGCAGTTCCAGTTCGCGTCGGTCGGCACCTCGGCGTGGGAGGGCACCTACGGCATCCCGCTGCCGGGCATTGAGCCGGGCCCCTTTGCGCGCTGGTACCCCAACCCCGACGGCTTCAACGGCACCTCGTCGTACAACATGCGCGCGCGCATGTACCTGGGCCAGCGCTTCGGCTACAGCGTCTGGGCGTACGTGCCCATGTTCCTTGCGTTGTGCTTCCTTCTTGGCGACGCGATCGTCTTCTTCCTCGCCGAGGCGCTGATGCCGTTCGTGCTGGCGGAGCAGTACGCGTTCGCCTCAAACAACCTGGACAACATCCGCGACAGCCTGGTGATTGCGGCCACGACGCGCTCGTCGCGCCGGAGGCGCCTGGCCATTGGCTACCTCGCCGTCATCGTGGCCATTCTCTTCTACGCCCTCTTCATTGCCCTGCCGTGGGGATTCTTTTACACTTCTCTGCCGCGTCCCATCTGCGAGAAGACCGACAACTCCGCGGACCCGAGCATCACGGCCCTTGGCACCACGCCCGACCACGGCACGCCGCAGATCTTCTGGAAGGGCACCAAGGGCGGCTGGAAGGCCGATTGGGACGCCACCTGGTACGACCTGGCCGCGCTCTCGGTCATGCTCTTTGTGCTCATCCTGCTGCCGCTCACCACCTCTTCCTTCACCCGCAACCTCAACAAGGGAGTCAACAACGACACGGGTGGTCGCACGACCGTGGCGCAGATCGCGGCTGCCGCCAAGTACGTCACCAACGAGCGGCAGTACCGCCGCCTCCAGACCATCTTCTTCCCCATCATGGCCCTTGGCATCCTCATCACCATCGTCGGCCAAAGCATCAGCGGTGCGCGGTTCGGAATGGCGTGGGCCGAGGGCGTCGTGGCGCAGGAGGTCGATCACGACGGCAACCTCATCTTTGACGAGGTCAAGCTCTCGGAGCAGGTCTACGACCAGACTGTGGCCACTTTGGCCCTCGTGGTTGCAATGGGGCTCGTCTTCGCCGTGGTCATGCAGCGCCACCTCGTCAACGGCGTGGGCTGCTTCGCGGCGGGCCTCTTTGCCGGCTGGGTCATCCTCGTGCTCCTCTTCTGCCTCCCCCTCTTGATCTACGCGGCCAGCCGATCCCTCTTCTCCGAGAGCGCGGCGAGCAAGGACTGCGCCTCCTTCCCGCGCAGCTCGCACGAGTTTGAGAACGATCTGTGCGTCTCGCGCTTCTGGACGCTGCTCGTGGGCGGCGGCATCTTCCTCGGCACCGTCATCGTCATCACCGTCCTCGGCGGTCTCGAGTACCTCCAAGCGCTCTTCAAGCTCCGCAACAAGGCTGCCGTCCATCGCCCCAAGCCACAGGAGCTCGATCCGATCATGCGCGCCACCGGCCCCGGCAACTCGCAGGCGGCCGCCTACCGCGAGCCCTTGCAGGCCTTTGTCAACCCCAAGTTTAAGACCAAGCCCAAGACGGCCAACGAGTTTCTCTACGGCGCAAACAAACTCTACGTGCCGCCCTCGCACCGGTAAAGGCGCGCGTGCGCCCAATCTTTCGATTGGGCATGGAAGGCGAACGGGGAGAGGGAGGGGGCGGGTCAGGGGTATTGGGTTGGGCGGGGGTTGGGTATTGTGTCATCACGGGACCACGCCGAGCGCGCTGGACAAACCTCTTTGCGATTCAAGTCAGGGGTCGGGATTTTTGTGGGTGAGCACACGCGCGCGTGCAAGGATGTGTGGCGGGAAAGGTGTGGCAAAGCGTAGAGGGGTTAAGAAAGCATCACTCTAACACCAACTCGATAACGCCCAATAGGGGTACTTTGGCCTTCACCACAACCATGTGGCGCAAACGGTCCAGCCGCGCACTGTAGATGCTCACGAAGCGGCGGTGCAGCCGCTTCGCAAACTCCGTTTCGAGGACGACTGTTCCCGACTCCGCCTGGGGGTCGCTGAGCCACCCCGTGCCGGAGATGCGCCCGCCAAGCGGCACGCCGTTGAGGCTCACGTCGGCGACGCGCGTGCGCATGTTCAGGTCTACCTGAGCAGTCACGCCGTAGAAGGTGCCTTCAAAGTGCTCAACGGGGTCGGCAAAGCCCGCCTGCATGAGCACGCGGTTGAGCATGCCCATGCGCGGCGGCAGCGCATGCTGCGTGCGCGCGAGCGCAAGCGTGAGGAGGAACTGGCGCATGAGATCGTGCCGCACGCTAATTCGAAGCATCCACGCACGCTACGGGCCAGTGCGAGTTAGCGATATGAACGCAAAGGCCGTGGCGGCACTTACGGCCGTGCGCGAGCGCGTAGCACGGCACATCTCCGTGCCCGTGTCCGACGCAGAGGCCCTGAAGATCTGCTTCACGTGCGCCACCGTCGAGAGCGACGCGTTGCTCGAGCTGTCGCACTCACGCGTCGTGCGCGCCGAGGCGAATGCGCACGCACAGATCCTCGCCGTCTCGCCCGGAGAGGTTGATGCCCTGCTGCGCGACGATGGGCTCACCAACGCCCGCCGGTTTGCGCTGGCCAACGACCTTGCCACCGAGGAAGCCGACCCCGAGCGCCAGCGCCAGCTCGACGAGATCAAGAGCGCGCTCAAGCTCACGCTCCAGGAGAAGGGGCAGCGCGAGCTTTGGGAGTCGAATCCGCGGGTGCGCGCGCGCGTGGCGCTCGCGGTCCTGCGCAAGGACCATCACATCGAGTGCTTGCAACATGCGCTCGGCGAGGTGCTGGGCGCGGACCTGCGCCTGGTCGAAGACTTGCGCTACACCACCGAGGACGCGGGCATCGACATCATGAACGTGGCCGCCTTGATCTCGACCGTGTGCTCACAGATTTCGTCATAAGATATGTACCGCATGCCTTTTAATACAGACGCGCGCGCGCCATGAGCAGTAGTCGACTCGCGCTCGTGCTGGAGGCCGGCCGGCGCAACGGCACGCCGATGATCCACACCGGGTGAGGCCCGCCGCGGGCGCCGCAGCCCACCACGAACATGGTGGACGCGGCGCGCGCGGCGCGTCGGGAGCAGGCGCTCGCCGACCCGAACAACTACCGGCGCTACCTCTTGGACGAGGACATGGGCTGGTGGTTTACCGAGGGGCGCCGACGCGCCCTGGGGCGGTGAGGGACGCGTGCGCATCGTCTTTTGCGCACGGACCATGAAGCGCGGTTGTCCAAGCGGCGCGCAGTGCGCGCCCCGCAACCGGGCGGAGCCATTCCGTTGTGCCGATCGACGTTCATTCTTAAGTATCTAATTAATTGAGTTTTTTTCGTTGGCTGGAACCTTACCTCCCCCGCCGCCCAAAGTGCTCAAGTTTTGGTGCAATTATTTATTGCCAATTTATTATTTCACCAAAACTTGAGCACTTTGGGCGGCGGGGGAGGAAAGGTCCAGCCAACCGCTGAACCGCCTATTAATTAGATTCTTCAGAAACGGAAGGACCGGCATCGTCGGATCGGAATGCCACCGGCGTGTAGTCGGGCGCTTTGGGTCCGCGTCGCGCCTCGTAGCGCATGAGCATGGCCACAAATCGTCGGTCGTAGTCGCCAAAGTCGCGTATGAAGTCGAAGGTGGTCTGCGGCGGCTGCTCGAGGAGCCAGGCGCGAAAGGCGCGCTCGCACTCGTAGTAGATGGCCTTGAACTCGCCCAGCGTCGTGCGCCCCTTGGTCGATGCGCGGGCCAGCTTCATCGCATTGTCCATGACGGTCAGGTAGCGCTTGCCCGGCCCGTCGCAGAAGAACGTGGCGGGCCGACCCGCCGTCGCATGCACTGTGTTCCAGCTGCCCACGCTGTGGAAGGCGCCCGCATACCGAAACTCCATGCCCGGGTGCATGGGGGCGTGCGCACGCACGAGCACAACGGCGCGCGTGGTGCTGCACGCACCGCAGATATAGTTGAGGAGGCGTGCGTGTTGACAAGGGACGCAATTGGCATTGTTATGGGCGGTCCCGGCGCCCACTACCTGCTGCGCGTGTCGGTGCAAAAGTCGGAGGTGGACCTGGCGCAGCAATTCCTGACCAAGGGCGGCACTTTGGGAGGGGCGGCGGCGCGCGGCAACACGAGCTTGGCCCTCTCGCACGCCGACAAGCACGAGACCTTCCTGCTCACCGAGACCAACCAGACCATTGACCTGCCGTTGTCGGACAAGCTGCTGCGCACGTCGCGGAAGCTCTATGCGGAGGAGGCGCCTCCCGGCCAGCGCATCAGCGACTCGATCGGTCCGCACGTCCTGCTGAGCGACCGCACGCGGCTCAACGTGGTGTCGGCGCGCACGGGCGCGGCGATCAACGGGACGCTCGTGTCCACGCTCGCGGGGACGGCCAGCGTGCCGCTGCTGAGCCTCTTCAGCACGGTGGAGGCGAGCGAGGTCGTCGAGGGCGCCACGGGCAAGGCGCCGCGTCCGCAAGTGGCCTTCACGCAGATCCCGATCCGGTACCCCAACTGGGAGTCGATCAACGCCACGCTGGGCGTGTGCGCGCCGCAGCTCATCCGCGTGGCCCCCGACGGCTCCGAGATGCAAGTGTCGGCGCTCTTCTTCACGCCCGCAAAGAAGACGGCGCGTGTTGCGCAGGTGCAGCCGCTGATCAAGTCCATCTACGACAGCGCGTGGAAGATGACCGAGAACGCGGTGTTCGCGCCCGAGCCCAACCTGCACAAGAGCGTCATGGCGGAGCGCAACGCTGGCTTCGATGCGAGCGGGTACGCGCTCGCCGCATCGGTCAACGACACGCCGCCGGCGCTCAGGCCCGAGGTGGCCGAAGCGGTGCTGAATGCCGCCTTTGCGCAGGAGCTGCCGGGCCAGCACGTGCACATGCTCGAGGCGCTGAGCGTGCCGTCGCTCCGGGCGACGACGCGGTATGCGCGCGGCATCGCCACGGGCCTCTCGGCGGTGGCGGCGTACGCGATGCCGTACCGCGTCGACGGCACGCCCGCCGACACGCCCGAGGGCCTCAAGATGTTCCAGTCCGAGTCGTGGCCGTGCCAGGGCAACGTGGACTTTGGCCGGCTGGCGGACGACTGCGACGGCCAGGCCAACCTGGCCAACCAGTTCATCGAGCAGGCCACGCGCCTCAAGGCGAGCGGCGTCGACATGCGCGGCTTTCCCAACCTCCGCGCGGTCGCCAACTCCATCGGTGCGCACTACGTGCACGGCATGGCCGTCATTGCGGCCAACGCGGGCCACGCCGACGCGGCCGACGCCACCAAGACGACCATCGCCGGGCACGCGATCACCACGCTCCTGCCCAAGTCCACGTTTGCGATGGCAATGCAGCGCGGCGCCAGGGCCAAGATTGGCGACGCGTTCGTGGTCGATCCGCAGTTTGAGCGCGCGGTGACCAATGCGCGATGGGAGGCGCTGTATCCGCAGGCGCTCCTCGACGAGATGCCGGCCGACGAGCGGCGCACGCTCGAGACGCACGACGCGGCGCGCCAGCTGTACACGGCGACCATCGCCACGGGACCGCAGCCGTTGGCCATCGAGGGTACGACGTTCGCGTCGTCGCAGCTGTACGAGCACGACGACGAGAAGCGCATCGAGCGTATGGGCGCCTTCATCGAGGCCAAGCAGTCCCTGGAGGACGTGTCGCCCAACATCCTGCGCGTGTTCAAGACGCTGGACGTGTGCGAGACGGGCGAGCACGCCTTCTACCACAGCGTGGTGGAGTCGTCCTTTTCTCCCAAGCACGAGCTGTTCACGAGCGGCCCGCTGCGCAGCATGGGCGCCGCGTGCTGCCACGTGCGGCACGTGCAGGTCGCGCCCAATGGCACCGTGACGGGCGCGGGCGCGAGTCCCAAGGACCTGGCCACAGGCAACTTTGCGCTCGTGCCGCTGTGGACGGCCGGCACCGAGGAGGGCGCGCTGATCGACGAGGCGCACGACGAGAGCCTTTCCAACACGCTGCCGATGCGCGGCGCGCCCATCTCCGTTGGCGTGGAAACTTTCAACAAGAACATGGCGACGCTGCGCAGCATCGACGCCTTTTTTCACGAGCCCGGTAAGGCGGAGTGTGACACGGTGCCGCACCAGGCGATCGTGTCCTTTGCGAGCCTGGTGGGCAACCCGAACGCGCTCGCCGACTTTGACGCCGTCCTCAAGCAGAATCCGAACGTGCGCGGCGAAATTTATGGGCTCGACACGATTGTGCACGGGCTGGCCACGGGCACCAACGGCGAGGAGCTCGGCCGGTACATCGTGCTCGAGATGGAGCTGCCATGCAAGTGACGAATACATAACGTGTTGGTGTGATGAATGTTAGTAGAGGGGGTGGCGCCCATGTCGCTGCGACCAGCCCAAGCGCTGGTCGCGGAGAGTTCCAAGTTTAGCTTGCGCACCTTTTTTGAGAGCAGCAGCCCGGCATCCGCCTCGGTGGACGCGATGCCCGAGGGACTGCCAACGCTCAACGCGCCGCTGCTTCCGCCCCAGGCAATGATGATGACACCCCCCGAGCAGGAGCACTGCCCGCCGTCGCCCCCGTCGGCTGCACCGCACCCGCTGGCGACAACCGGCCTTGCTCGTCCCACGTCGGCGCCCGCGGCGGCCAGCCAGGGCAAGTTCACCTTCAACGGCTTGATGCCCACCACGACGCCGATGCAGTTGCAGCACAAGCTCCTGCAGCAGCACCAGCAGGCCGCGATCCAGTCGGGGATTGCCAGCGCCAACAACAAGACAAGCGCAAACAACGACCCGAACGAGGTGCTGCGGCTCAAGGCGCAGGTGCTCTCGCTGACCGAGCGCATGAACCAGCTCAACGCCAACCTGGTCTCCACGTCTGAGAGTGTGGTCCGCGGCAACAAGGCGCTCACGGCCGAGCGTGCGCAATTCCACGCCAAGTTTGCCGGGCTCACCAAGAAGCTTGAGGCCACGCAGGCAGCACTGGCAGAGGCCGAGGCCATTCCCCAGGAAGCGGCCAAGAACGCCAAGCTGCTCAACGCCAAGATCCTCGAGCTGCAGGAGGAGAACCACCAGCTCACGCAGACGCGCGCGACGCTCGAGGCGACGATTGAGGCCAAGGCTGCGGAGGTGGCTGCGCTGCACGAGGCGTCAGAGGCCGCCGTGGGGACGCAGGCCACGCTGCAGGCCCAGTGCGACGACCTGACCAGCAAGTACGCCACGCTCGCCAAGCAGCACAGCATGGTACTCGCGCGGCAAGAGGAGCTCACCGAGGAACTCCAGGAGCACCAGGTGGCGCTGGCCGAGGCGTCTGCCAGAGGCGACGCGGCCATTGCCGATTTGGAGGCGGCTAAGGTGGATGTGGCCACGGCCGATCAGCTGGTGGACGAGCTGGACGCCAAGCTGGCGGAGACGCGGATGCCGACTGGCACCGAGGCAGAGGTGGTGGCGGAGGAGGGCGCGTCGTGGACCATTGCCGAGCGGGAGGCGGCCATTGAAGCTCCGGTTGTGGAGGCGTCGGCAGAGGTGCCCGAGGACTGCTGCTGCCCCAAGACCATGCGGTGCGAGGAGCTCGAGCGTCTCGCCGTTGAGGCGCACGGCAGGATGCACTGCGCCGAGGAGGCCGACTGCGAGCGGCTTGCGGAGGAACACCGGTTTGCGGATGCGATGGCGAAGCGGGCCCGATGGAGCCTGACGAATGATGTGGAGGAACGTGTTGTGGTCGCTCACATCTACACTGACACCGAGTGCTGCATGGACGACGATGCGGCGTGCTGCCTCGGTGCGAGTATCCGGGACAATCCGCTCACAGTGGCAAGGCCCTTTGACGACTCCTTCCACCTCGTGCGCGTGGGAGCCGCAACAGCCGACGCGGGCGGCGCCGCAGACCGCACAAACGCCTTTGTCCAAGCGGTGAGCGCCGACCTCAAGTTCCACATGGACGACACCCAAGCGCTATACAAGTCGTCGTCGACCACCGGCACGGCGCTCAAAATTTAGAGGCGCGTGCGCACCGGGCGCGCGGATCGGGGTGTGTGTGTGCGTGTGTGGCACATGGTATTTCTCAGCCTGTCTTAAAAACACCTACTCATCCAACTTGACACGCTTTGCGGTCACTCGCTCCGCACACTCCCGAAAGTGCTGTTCCGCGCGGAGCGCTCCGTCGTTGCCGGGTGCAAGGTAGACCTCATCGAAGGCCATCCGCCAGGCGCGGATGCGCACCGACCACTTGGCGTAGGCGAGTGCGCGCCGCCAACGCCGCGCCACCGGGCGCGCGTACATCATGTCCGCAACCTCCACGATTTTCAATTGCTCGTGCCGCTTGGTCCACACGCCGTCGAGGTACATGGCACAATCTTTGATGATGCCCACCGCAGTGTGGAAGACGAGGGGGCGCTTCACAAGCGCCATCTTACGGATCGTAAAAACGATAACCTCGTACAAATCTTCGCCCTTTTGGCCAATAACTAGGTTGTACATGTTGTTGTAGACATTTCCAAAGGCGAGGGACTGGGTCCGCTGCTGGACGATGCTGTCCAGGTCGCGACCCACTTGTACCATCATGCGCAGTGTCGCCACCGAGTTCAGCGGCGCCTTGTGCGGGGCCCGAATCGACAGCGCCATGGATGGATGAATGCGCACGCACGAGCACTGGAAAATGTCAAGTCACTACGACACGGACGCGAACGCCTCACGGAACGCCTCGAGGTCCCGGGCACGGCCCTCGCCATTGGGAGCGTACAGGCGCTTCTGCGTTTCTTCTTGCCAGAAGAACGCGATCGCCACCATCTTCGCAAGGAGGCGCGCCCTGCGCCAGTTGTACTTGCGGAGCTGCTTGGCTTCTTCGCGACGCATCACGCCGATGTGGCCCCACAGGGTGATCAAAT
>Ga0160423_10003900_pt1 | contig 12354 bp, 25 predicted proteins | sample CRUFie14St8metaG_FD_108191 | JGI IMG/M metagenome (GOLD analysis project Ga0160423, IMG submission 108191) | Marine microbial communities from the Costa Rica Dome - CRUD Field 142mm St8 metaG | ecosystem: Environmental > Aquatic > Marine > Oceanic > Photic zone | place: Costa Rica: the Eastern... | reverse complement strand
GGAGCGATTTTGTGAAAGAACTGTACAAGGCTCACCGTGTTTGCGGTGGGACAGAAGAAGACTTTTCACTAAGTATGAAAGAAACAGTGAGTAATTTGATTGACGAAGGCGTGGAGGTGACGGTGTGACGAAGAAACCATTGTGTGAATGTGGGCGTAGGACTAAAGTTGCCTATTGGCGACCAAGCGGAGATGAACGAAGAATACGAGGTGGACGTGACACCTTGCTACCCATTGGTTTCATTTGCCTCACATGTAAAGCCTTCACTTGGAAAGAAGAAAGCGAGGAGGTGACGGCGTGATTTACGAATACTCAAGTGATATTTACTACGACTCGTCAATCAACATTTTCTTTTTTCTAAACGAACGAGGCGAAGAAGTTGAATGCAACGAACAAGGCGTGGAGGCGAAGGAGTGAGCATACTTTCACTGTTGATTTATAAACTGGCAAAGAGAAAGAGGGTGATAAAATGACGACAACTGACAAGATAATTGATGCGAAGATGAAGATAAGTGAAGAGTTGCAAGCACTTCAACGACGACTGGCACTGCTTGAAGAGTTTGAGAAGCAAGGGTACAGTACACGTATCTGTGAAGAAACGAAACATGACTGGGTAGACATAGAGTGGCAAGACGGATGGACTGGTCTTCGGTACGATGATGACAGTAGTGAGATTGTGAAGAACTTGCAAATCTGTGTGAATTGTGGTGTAATGCGTACGACTGTATTCACACTTTTCGACACCGAGATTGAAGACCCATTCGATGTACTACGGGAGGAGGAATGAACATGAATGAAATATGGATGAAAAAACAATACGATACCTTGTTGCTTTATGTTGAGTACCTTGAGAGTATGTTCGGCAATCATTATGAGGCTTTTGTTGATGCAGGGCTTGACCCGTATCATACAAACGAGGAGGAATGAACATGTACGACTGGTACGAAAAGATGGACGCACAGATGTGGGAAGACCGAGCGAATGCATCGTACGAATGCGACGTGTGTGACAAGATTGTCGATAGTGTTGAGGAGTATGATGTGGACGGCACGATGGCTTGCTCACATTGCTTTGCACTACGAGAGGAGGAATGAACATGGGGAAGAATAGAATCGAAGGAAGCACTTGTGGGTACTGCGGTGAACTGTTCATTAACTTGGACATCAAAGAATACCGCACAGGTTTGCAGGGAGTAAGCGGCTTTGTGCTGTGGGTAAACTGTCAAAACTGTGGATGTGCAGGTGAGGTGGAATACACAATTGATACTCAAAAGGTCATTGATAACGTAGAGTGGAATGACTGGTGGAACAATGGGGTGAAAGTATGAAGAACACACCAATCACATTTGCGAATGGCTCGTCACTGACCATGTGCGACCTTGATGATTTTCGAGATACACTCAAGCCGACACACACGGTTGTGACCTTGTGCCGATTCCCGCCACGTTTCATTGACAGTGACAAGCAAGAGCGACATCACTACTACTTCCGAGCACACAACAACGACCCGTTCATTTGGCAACACGCTTCGGAGTTGGTGCTCGACTTACTTGACAAGGGTAAGCACGTACTGCTACACTGTGTACATGGACGTGACCGCACTGGCGGTGTAGGTTTCATTGTGCTTTCTCATTTGTTTACCAACAATACCGATAAACAGACATTGGAACTTATGGGTACAGTGCGACCAAAGATTGGAGTCGATACTTTCACTAAGAAAATATACGAGAAAGGGACTTTGTATCACAAGGTCATAAATGAACTGGAAAAAAGGAGAGATGACAATGAGTAAAGACATGAACGAACACAACATCAAAATCAAAATCGAAGAAGATGAGTTCATCTACATTGAATACTTTGAGGCGTGATAATATGGACGAGAAAAAATTGATGAGAAAGACGAAGAAAGAATTGTGTGAGTTGATACTTTCACAACAAGAGCAAGAGGAGATTGTACACTGTCCCTCTTGCGGAAGTGACCAGTTACGATACCGTAGCGATTTCATGAGTGGGTCAATCGACGTGGCCTGTGCTGATTGCAAATCAATGTGGTTTGAAGTATGGCAGTTCAAAGGAATTGAAATGATTATGGGAGAGGATAACCGTGTGGATAGCAACGAATGAGGGATGGGTAAGCGTCGTCAAGCGACGTGGTACAGATGAACTACTGGTGCGTGCTCGCAAAGAGGAGCATCTAATCTGTGTCTTGTTGTATCTACAAAAACATCCGTCGCTTGAGGATGACCGTATCTTCATAGACCTTGATGCGGATTACCCGTATCGAATGTATGTCACGAGAGAAGAGTTCAAGAGATACATGGACACACAGATTAACCACATTGACTATGATAATTTCAAAGCAAGCGTTCCTGACCTAACGTATGCTCGTGCATTGAGCGACGTATGGTACACGATGTACCAATGGGGCATACCACATCGACCAGTAGATGAGTACACTACACTGGACGATTTCGGTTTGGTGTACGACAATGAGCGCATTGCTTATGAGGAGGAATGACCGATTTCCTTTATAAATCGGCAAAGAGAAAGAAGGTGAGAAAAATGGCAGTTTACAAAAGACAACCAAAAGAAACGAAGCGCAACTATGTTTGGCGAGTATTGCATGAAGAGTTTGGAGATACGGAGTGTTCACGAGAAGAACTCTTCCCGTTCATCTCCAAGCGTTCCAATGTGACATTCAAGAACTTGTCCGAACAATTATCGAACATGGCAGGGGAAGGTTACGCAACTAAGCGTAAGTGTCCATCACGCAAACGCATGGTGTACAGTCGTATCATTTCAGGTGCAAAGCAATGGAATCAATCGCATGTTGATACACAACAAGCGAGCGAAGTCGTTGAGGCAATCAAGCCTGAGTACCGAGTGGGTGATGTTGAAGACGTACCCGTTGGGGAAGTACTACTTATCATGGGTGTACAACGAGATGACTTGTTGAGTGTGTTTGATGATTTGATTTACCACACACCAATCAAGACCTTGCGTGATACGCATCCTGAATTGTTGGCAATGGTATTGCAGTATGGACGAGGTGCTTGAGATGAAAACATTCATGGTCAAAGTAACGTACGAAGGCGAGATACTTGCTGACAGCGAAGAGGAACTTGAGGAGAAGTTGTGGGTCGTACACAAGTTGTTCGGCAAACCATTCGATGACACATTGTTTGACGCAGTGGATTACGAGATACTACAGGAGGACTAAGCATGAGAAAAAGAACTGACGATGAGATAATGAGGTTAGTGCTCGAATATGAATACGAGCGAATCAACTATGAGGGAGGTGAAGAAACTCAGTCCTTATTTGACATAGTTGTTGAGTATGGATTAGAAGGTGATGAACAGCCTGAATATAGAATACAAAATATATCTGTTGGAGGTTGGGATTTCAGTAACGCAAGTATTACCGAAGAAGAGTTTTATGAAGAACTATGTGAGCCTGTGGCAAAAATAGTCAATGAAAGAAATCAAAAACGGTGGGAAAGAAAACATAGAATAATTGACAAATTGATGAAGAAAAAGAAGGAGGAATAGATATGGCACACGATTTAGCACAAACAGCAAGCGGAGAATACATGACAGCATGGGCGGGTAGTACACCGTGGCATGGACTGGGAACATCTGTCGAGGGTCTGATGACTACGACGGAAGCATTACAGAAAGCACACCTTGATTGGGAAGTTGTAAAGTTACCGTTAAAGTTCCACAATGAATTAGATGAAATCGAAATTGTACCTGATACATACGGTGTCTTCCGTGAGAGCGAGGAGGGACTTGTCCCACTCACTCGTGGGGGCAAAGCCGTAGGTCGAGTATGGAAGCCACTACAAAACGTGGATGCCTTTGCATTCATGGATGAGATTCTACAATCGCACGAGGCGGCTATCGAGGTTGCAGGTGCATTGGGCAACGGGGAAACCGTATGGATTTTGGCGAAGTTGCCTGATACCATCATCATCAACGGGCAAGACCCAGTGGAGCAATACTTCCTTATCACGAACAAGCACGACGGTACAGGTGCAGTGAAGTTCCTTCCTACACCAATCCGTGTCGTTTGTCAAAACACATTGAGTGGTGCAATTGGACAAGGCAAGGCATCCACCTACAACGTGCGTCATACATCTAAGATGGGTGAGCGTGTTGATGATGTGCGTCGAGCATTGGGTATCATGAACAAGCAGTTCATCGAATGGGGTGAACAAGCAAGCGAACTGGCTACTGTTGAGTACGAGATTGATGAAGTCAAGGAATACTTCATTGATGTGCTTGGCCTCAAGCGTGACCCTGAAACGGGTGAGATGGCCGAGAACACCAAAACAAAACTCAAGATGAATAAGTTGATGCAGTTGCTCTCAAGTCCACAGAACAATGTGGGTGACATGGGTGGCACATGGTGGGCGGCGTACAATGCTGTCACCGAGTACATCGACCACCACGCTACGACTCTCCGCAATGGTGAGAAGAGTCGTAAGGGTATTGAGTCGGCCATCTTCGGTCCTTATGCTCGCAAGAAGAAGATTGCTTGGGAGTTGGCATTGGAAGTGATTCAGTGAGCATACAGGTACGGATGAGCAATCACGAGTGTCTTGAAACGGCAACCATCAAAGTCTTCGGTAAGAAGTACGATGTGGCCGTTACACTAAAGAACGAAACCGAATGCCCTGTATGTGACGCACCGAATGCTGACGTGTATGTACTTGACAGGGACGACTTGGTTTTGACTGCATGTGAGCATTGTGAGATATTCACGGTGTGCAAAGTAAAGAGAGGTGAATGACATGACAGCATTTGAAGTAAACGAAGAATTGATTGTATGGGCGAGAGAACACATTGACAGCATTCCCGTAGGTGGCACATGGTCACCACAGGGCGCAGGTGTTCAGTATCATAAGCAAGACGAAACCACATGGGCGTTGATGTCCATGTACGACCATCCTGAAACACACGCATTCCACAACAGTGTGATGGACTTGTTCAATGAACTGGGTGTCACCGTTCAAACACCTGATGGTTTTGAAATGGTTGTACCACCACTTGACCCCACACAAGTTGCCGAGCAAGAGTTCCAACAACGACAAGCGATTGCGGCAGGTTGGGCGTGCGACTGTGGTGAACCACTTGCAAACTTTAACCTTGAAAGAAAGTCTGATGAGTACGTTGAAACCATTGATGCTCAACTCGATAGCGGAAACACTGCACCAGTTGAACTATGGCGTACACACATCACATGCCCTGCGTGCGGTGCTGATATTGCAATGGAGCCACAAGACTACCACCTACTTGCGGGTGACGAGTTGTACATGACGTGGCACACAGACGACCACACTTACAAGGCATTGACTCGTATCGAGTTGAAAGAGCGAGCCGACAAGGGGTACTTTACCACCGAGAGTTTGAATGACAATTCACTGTATCACGTCTTAGGAAGCGACCACGATGAGGGCAAAGTACCTCCGTGGATGTGGGGCTTGTTGGTTGAACGTACAACACGCAAGAAGGACGAGGAAGAAGAATGAGCAGTTTTGAACGGGACTATCTTCTCCAAGACGGGAAGACCCAAAAGTGGGGTGCGGGAAAGGGAAAGGTTCGCACTGCATGGATTAAGTTCAAAGGACGAAACTGGATTGACATTCGTATGCTAAAGCGGAAGGACGATGGTTATGAACACACAAGAGAGGGAGTACGATTCACACCGAATCAAATCCGAGAACTCCTCCCAGTCTTGGTTGAGATACTTGACCACATCGACTCCCATAGCGAAGAAGAAGAACGAAGGATTGCGAGGGAAGAAGATGAAAGCATACCTTCTCCGTTGGAAACAACGGAATAGGACATGGGAATTTGTCGATGGCCCACTCGCAGGTGAGAGCCTTTCCTTCACGCTCACTGATGTAGTACACAGTCTATTGCGTAGTCAAAGCGCATTGATTGCACGAAGTGCATTGCACAAAGGATGTCACCTCATAGTGAGCAAGAACTTTCACCCTGAAACTATACCATTCTTGAGAGTCCGTTCTGATAAGACGGGTGCGTTGTATAAGCATGATGAGCATGGTGCAGGGTGGATTGAGAACCTCATCGTTGATGATAGTGATAGGGTATACTTGGGGGTACACGTATGAAGTTCCAGCGTCTATGTGCATTGGTTTCAAAGATGCCACGTCATCTCACAACGAATGACTTGACAATGGAAGAAGCCCTTACAGTATGGCGTTTCTTGGATGCCAAAGAAAGGTTACCCATAACAGCACGACGTGTCAAGATACAACTTGCAAACGAGTGTGGTTGCTTTGTTGAACAACTTGATGCAGTTGGCGACAATGCACACATATCGAAAATCTTGACATGGGAATCCAACGACCAAAGCAAAGGCTTGAACGTTGATGAACTGATGGCGTTGGTACACAACGTACCTGATGAGGACTGGTTGCTTGACTTGTGCCGTTCAATGTCTTTAATCGAAGCCGAGATGTTTTGGCGTTGGGCATTGGATTATCGCTGGTCATCGGTGCGTAACCGTATGGTTAAGTGGTTGAGAAAAATGCTTCATATGGCTGACATTAGTACCCATGACCCTGTAATACTGTTACAAGCGTTGTACATGAAAACCAAGGTCATGTCAATAGAAGACATGTTCGTACCACTGCGCCCCTATACGAAAAACAAACTTGGGATTGTTGGAACATCGAGTGAGTATTGGTTTGTCACCGATTGTAGTACACTTGTGCAGGTGTATCGAGGAGCCGTACGTGATAGAGGTAAAAACCTCATGGTGGACTTGATGGTAGACATACCACCCGAAGCACCGCTTACATGGTGTTGGTTGAATCCACTCCAAACAAATTATATTCACAGCGAAAGTATAGAACTTCCGTTTTCCAAATACAAAGAACCGCTTCCTACATCATGGGAAGAGTCTTTGCAACTCTTACACAATTACCCGAAGGGTGGTTTTCTTATCAAAGAGCATGATGAATACTTCTTAATGACCAGTGGTACAGTGTCATTGACTGGGCAACTCATGTATTACAAGCGAGTCGGTGACAACATAGAGTTCACGCTCGGCTTCCGTGATGGACTTGATGTTGTTGATGTGCCTGACATCATTGCTATGACACAACTGCCGTTTGAGATTGAACAGCAATTGCGTAAGCAAAACATCAACGTCACAGCAAGGCAGGTTTCCGAACCGCTTTCTGATAATTTAACAGTGAAAGTAGAGTATACTTGGAGTCCACGACGCAACTGGCACTTCATATACACTGGGCTTTTCACTTCATACGGCTTGTCCGACGTGGATGAAATAGTCGATTACATAACATTGGTAGGTGAGAATCATGAGTAGAACAAAAGACTGGCTGACCAACGTAGGGCTTGGTATTTTACTGTCGAAACTACGCTTCTCTACCACAGCCGAGAAGGTACACACTGGGGTGGGGTACAGGCTCAAACGCAAAATCGACATCACCTACGACAGCGACCAAGAGTTGCCTGTACAGATGTGGATTGAGGAGAGTGGGCTACCTCCACTACCCGCAACCGCTAACGCTGATGTGACCGAGTGGTTGGACACACTTGAGCCGTACGCTCACCTGCTGACCAAGCAACGGTACTACGACACAATGGTATACACATTCAACAATCCTGTACCCAGTACATCCTACGATGACTTCATTGACTGGGCGGAGGAGTTTGACCGAGTGAGGGATGAATGATGGCAAGAAGTAGAGGAGGAATGACAAAGGCCGCAATCAGGCACGTCATTGATTTGATGCATGATGGACAGGAGCGCACTGTAGAGGAAACTATTGATGCCTTAGTGACTACAACAAGAAGACGATACGGACCAAACGGTAATGGTAATTCACGTACATTAAGAAACATAATTCCTACAAGGAATGAATTGCAATTTTTCTTTGGTAATAGCGACAAATTCGTTTCACGAGTGAGAAAAAGATGGGAACCAGACCTTGATGGTACAATGTATTTCAGCATGAAGAGAGTGTACCGTCGAGTGTATCAAGAAAAAGATAAAAATTGATTTGCTTTATAAATTGGCAAAGAGAAAGAAGGTGAGAAATATGGACAATTGGAATGAGCAACTGCGCCCTGTCACCGTTGATGAAATCGTCGGCAACAAGGAGTTCACAGATGACATGCGTTACTGGGTTGAGAACGATGATTACCCATCAGCCGTCCTCTTACTCGGACCACCGGGTACAGGTAAGTCCAGTGCGGCCAATGTTATGTGTCGTACCATACTCGGTAAAGCGCACAACGCAATCAACATGCTTTGGACGAATGCCAGTGATGAACGGGGCATTGCCTTTGTCCGTGAAGAGGTCAAACAGTTCTGTCGCTTGCGTGGTGTAGGCACAGAAAAGAAACCCATTGTGCTTGATGAGTTCGATGGTTTCACTGTACAAGCACAGCAAATCCTACGTGGTATCATGGAGCAATATGCCAATCGTATTGTGTTCATCCTCACTGCAAATCAAGGTGAGAAGATACACGAGGCAATCAAGAGTCGATGTCGTACCTACGTGTTTGACCGTGTTGTTCCAAGTGAGGGTGCAAAGCACCTGTCACGACTTGATTTTCTACCGAGTGAGTGGGTGAAGAATTACCCTGCGCTCGTTGAACGAATGGATGGTGACCTACGAAAGAGTGTCAATTACCTGTCCACCCTCAAGCGCACACCTGATGCGCTTGACCATGTGGTGACACAGGACAGCGAAGACAACTGGTGGGCTGAACTTGATGAGCACAAGTTCGACAGCATCCGCAAGACCCTGCATCAGCGATTGAGAGATGCAGGTAGTCGCACCCAATTCATGTATGGACTGCATAAGTACATCAGCAAACAGTTTGACAATACACCTGAAACAGCGTTTGCCGTAACATATGTTTGGGGTGAGATGATGCAGATTGTACATGAATTTGTGGGTAGTGATGAGTCGTACGTAGACGTACTCACTGCTCGATTAAAGAAGGAGTTGAATCAATGACTTGGCAAGAAGAAGACGAATACATGGAGATTGAAAACATGAACGAAGAAACGAATGGGTTTGGACAAGTGCAAGAATCCATGAGCAAGGACTTACCCGAAGGTGTCCTTGTTCGCATGAATGCATTTGCTGAACGTACAGGAAAGAAGCCCGAAGAAGCACGACAAATGTACCTTGACTACATCAAGGAGCATTACGGTGTGGATGACTACACAGAAGAAACAGATGAAGACCTGCTCATTGATTGGGCTGAACAAGTGTTCACTGAAACCCGCAAGCAAAGTGGTGGAAGCAATGCGAACCTATCGACGTGGGTCGGTGAGTTCGTAGGTGTACAAGACCGTACACGAGATAGACTTGCGAACATTCTTGCAAGCAACATCAAGTTGTATCAAGAAGACCCCAACGAAGCAATTGGTAGTGGTCGTCTTGGTGTGTTTGAGCGTGGTCCGACAAACTGGTCATTGCACACGAAAAACGGTGTCAAGAAACTTGAGGCATCGTCTGATGAGAATCCACCATTTGGTGTCAAGGTAGACCAAGATTGGGTGTGCCTTACATCGTACAACGACGACCCTGCACCATACAAGAAGATGGGTCGCTACTACTACTTCCTCGGTAACGAAGAGGAGAAGTTTGTCAAGCAAGGTGAGGTCGCCTTGTGGCGCATTGACTTGAACAACGAGTTGTCAAACCTTGAAGTGGACATTGGACGACCATGTAAGTTACAGGTCGTACCTCCACGAGAGAATGCGAATGAGAACTTCAAGGATGTTCTTGGAACATACCGTTCCTTTGAGATTGAATACACAGACGACTTCGTTGCTGACAACGTGAAGCCTCTTCTCAATGCATCCAAGTTTTGGACATCACGAGATTTGGGTCACGATTACTATGTACACATTGACGAACTTGAGGAGGCGTTTGAAACTCGCAAGGAGAGTGGCATGATTGGTGGCGAGAAGCGTTCATGGGGTCCACTCGTGTTCACACGAGGTATGGTATCAACACTCAACACAGAACCTCGTGAGAGCGAGTATGACCCTGAAGGTTACAACTACTCCATGACGCTCACCAGTAGCATTACAGGTGACATGACGTGTTGGATTTCAGGTGCAGTCGGTAAACTCACAACACCGTTCAAAGCGGGTTGGGGCGACGATGCGTTTGACATTGCAGAAAATTCCACAGTGCTTGTCTTTGGCCGTCTTGGTATGAAAGAGTACAACGGTGTTGTATCACCCAAGATGACCGTCATGGGTGTCTATGCTGACCCAAGACGTAGCCGACGACGTGCAACTGGTGGCAACACAGGGGTTGGTCAATTTGACTAAAATGCCCATCAAACAACAGATGAAACTCTATTTGGAAACAGTGAGGGAAACAAAAAAGACCAAACTTAAGGACAAAAAGGAGGAAGAGTAAATGGCAGGATTTGGACAACAGGTACAGGACATCAAAGAAGAAGTGAAACAAGCGAAGAAGGAAGCAACAGCACAAGCGGCTGTTGCGGCTGATAATCCCTTTGCGGCTTTCGAGAAAGAACAAGCACTACTGGTGAATGCGAAACAGAAGAAGTATCAGTTCATCGGTGTGTGGGGCGAAGACGGAACGGGCAAGAGTGGTATCATACTCGATGCGTTCCGCAACGACAAGAGTAAGGTGGAGGGTTCAATCCTTCACTCGATTGATTTCGACATGGGTGTGGGTATGCTTTCATCGGCATTGCATCCACAGGAGAACATCATCTCATGGAATCCGTGGGCGATGAGTCACAACGACCGTACAGCCTACAACTATCCTGACACACATCAGCGTGTCATGAACCTGATGAAGCACTTCTACAATCAAGTGCAGCAAGGCGTACCGATTTGGGGTATCATTATCAGTGGTGTCGATTCATGGCTTGAGATATGCACCAACAACATGCGTATTGTGGACTTGGGATTGGCAAGCGATGCCATCCAAGCGGCTGACGGCGGTGGTACAGCGAAGGTCGATAAGCAATCGACATGGGCTATCCGCAACACTCGTTTCCACCAATTGACCTCGCTCTCTCGTGACCTTGTTCGTATGGGCGTACGTGTCTTTTGGGAAACGCACGTCACGACAAGGGACTTCTACGGACCAAACAAGCGATTCGTTGCTGACTGGGAGAAGAAGACCAACAACTACCTTCCTACCATCTTGAAGACCGAGAAAGAAGAAGTCTTCGATGCGGATGGTGAATTGATTGAAACGGTCTACTACGTAGTGTTCGACAAGTGTAAGACGAACCCGAACCTACAAGACCAACGACGTAAGATATTCGTTACAAGACCTGATGGCGAGCCTGAGTGGTATGGCCTTCCGGAATTGTATCAAGGAGAACTTTGATACTCGTACACAGTTAGTCCAATAGGCTGTGAGCGTGATGGGTTTGACAAGTAATTGGGGCATACCTTCCTTGTTTGGGCATCCCGCCTTTTGTCGGGGGGTTTTTCCACTTTCCTCCCGCCCCTCCCCATCACGTACAGATAAGGTGATTTTATGGTAAAAGTAACAGTGAATAGAAATGATTTTCAGTCGTTCCTTATGTCCTTTGCAAAGGACTTGGACGACTTGCGAATTGCTTGCAGTGGTGCGTTCTTGACGGTTGAGGTGGCCTATGCCAACCACTACCTACGCAAGAGGTTTCCAGTAGAAACAGGGGCTATTGAGGAAGAGGGCTTCATCCACATTGCACTGATGGACAAGTTCTTGAAGTTCATCAAGGCAAGCAAGCAAACCAACATCACACTGCGACAGACTGCACCAGTGAAACCACTGCACATCGACGCAGGTGGCAACCGACTACAGATACCAAGCACAGACGACATTGAATCGTTTGCGAAGGTCAATGCAATGGGTCGGGTCATCAGTGCATGTATCGACAGCAACTTCACTGTATTCTACAAATCACCATTGAGTGCTCACGGAAGCATATCTGATACGAAGGATTTGATTTCACTCGCAGGTATGCGTAAGGTCATCGCTGATAATGCACAGTTCAAGGTGCGTACGCACTGTGGTGAGAACGAGTTCGGTATTGTCGCAGGTAAGGCGGCAAGTGGTCGTTTGTTTACCACACTACCCATCACGGACACAGACGGACCTTCGGCTACCATTCAATCCAACTTTGGTGAGTGGTTGCCTGTATGTCTGATGTACCTCGATGAAGGTACTGCACGCTTCCACATGGGTGATGGTACTCCACTTATTTTTGACCAAACGAATACTTTACTGGTTGTAATAGATGAGGGAGATGAATGATAATCGACTGGTATTCTGAAAGTGCGTACGACGCACCAGTG